>Ga0316207_10000094_pt1 | contig 190871 bp, 188 predicted proteins | sample 6weekpyrite_MG_FD_204943 | JGI IMG/M metagenome (GOLD analysis project Ga0316207, IMG submission 204943) | Microbial mat bacterial communities from mineral coupon in-situ incubated in ocean water Damariscotta River, Maine, United States -... | ecosystem: Environmental > Aquatic > Marine >...
ACTGTCATACCTAAGAAGTTATGCCAGCCAATTTCCTCTAGGTGTGGATCTTGGAATGCTTCCATTGTAACCATGTGGATTGGACCACGACCTGCATTCACCTCAGAGATGATTGCGTGGTTACGTAGACATGTTGGGATTGGACGGTGAGTCGCGTGTGACGCTTCTGGATCCAGGTATTCTTTACCAACACGTTCTTGTAGCTCTGGGAACCATTTTGATTCGTACTCATCACCGTAAGCATTTTGTGTATATGTTTTAAGGTGTAAGAAGTATGCGCCTACAGGACCGTAACCATCTTTGAAACGTGCCAATACGATACGGTTTTCCATTTGTGTCATTTTCGCGCCAGCTTCGATCATAAGACCGTATGCAGAACCTGATGACCATGGTGCGTACCATACACGACCCGCGCCTTCACCTACTGAACGTGGTTTAAAGATGTTAGAAGCACCACCAGCACCACAGATTACAGTCTTAGACTTAAATACGTGGTAGTTACCAGTACGTACGTTGAAACCAACGGCACCCGCAACACGGTTTTCTTTAGCTTCATCCATTAATAAGTGAGTTACACATACACGGTTGTACACTTTATCCGCTGAGTTCTTCGCAGCTTCAGCAACGATAGGTTTGTATGATTCACCGTGAATCATAATTTGCCAGCGACCTTCACGCAGGTAAGCACCTGTTTCAGTGTTGCGCATGATAGGTAGACCCCATTCTTCAAACTGGTGAACAGCTGAATCAACGTGGCGAGCCATATCAAAGGCTAAATCTTCACGAACCATACCCATCAAATCGATACGCGCATAACGTACGTGATCTTCAGGATTGTTTTCGCCAAAACGAGTACCCATGTAACAGTTAATCGCGTAAAGACCTTGTGCTACCGCACCAGAACGGTCAATGTTTGCTTTTTCAGCAATAACGATCTTCTTGTTTTGACCCCAATATCTCGCTTCGAAAGCAGCGCCTGTACCACCAAGGCCAGCACCTGCGACGAGGATGTCGATATCGTCTTCAATAATTGTCTTGTAGCCCATTAGTAGTAAACCCCTTCTTTCATTTCTAAGCCATTAGACTCAAGCGTCATTAAAGCATTGTCATTCATCGCGACATACTTAGGCTCGTTATATAGTAGCTCAGTGTCGACCACTTCTTTAGTTGGTGCAGGCGCACTAGCTAAATCATAATGTCCCTCGCCCCAAGGCTTAGTTGTAATCGGTGCAAGCAGTTCCATGTCTTTCTTGCCGTTACGGAATTTAATGCGCCATGCAATCGTTCCTTTTTCTTCATCACGGTGTACACGTACTGAGTGACCAAGAGGAGCGAAATCAGCATAACCACGAACGTCAATGGCGTGATGTGGGCAAGCTTTAACGCATGAGTAACATTCCCAACACATGTTTGGTTCAATGTTGTAAGCACGACGTAATGTTTTGTCGATGTGCATGATGTCAGATGGGCAGATATCAACACACTGTCCACAACCATCACAACGAGTCATATATACAAAAGTAGGCATAATATTTTCTCTTATACTTTAATTAGTTAATGTTAGTAGTGGTTTGGTGGTTCACGTCGAATACCCGGTCCCATATCTACTGGGTTTTTACCCATGTATTCTGGAATGTCTGGGAATTTTGCGTGTACTTCAGGAGAAGATAAATCGAAGTCTTGAGGCAAGTTCAATGCGCCACCGTCTGCATGCGCAACACGTTTTTGCAATGCCGCAGCTGGTTTGAAGAACATATGTGCAAACTTCGACCACATTACTGTTGAGAATAAGAAAGTGTTTGAAATGATGAACAATACGAAGAACAAGGTTGTCCAACCCATGTCAGCCACTGCGCCACCGTTGCCAGTAGATTGTAAGTAAGACCAAAGCAGACCGAATGTTGCTGTTAATAGCAAAGACAAAATGAACATATCTGCTTTAACTAGGTGATACCACTTAGTACCTTCTGCCGCTACGTCAACACGGATGAAGAACCAGAACCAGTAACCACCAACACAAAGCATAGCTGCACCGATGTGCCAAAGTTGCGCAGCAAGTGCGTCAGTTGACCAACCAAAAATCATAGTTGCAGTTGCGCCTACAAAGAGGATGAAGCCATACATGGTTAACATGTGTGAAAGTCTGCGTTTTGTACTGCAGAATTCAGCTGACGTTAAAATTTCGTTAGCCGCCACTGCAACAGCAAGTCCGGCTTTTTCGCCAGCACCTACAGAACGTTTGGCGTTCTTGTTATTCTTTTCAGTATCAAGTGAAAAGTATTTAGCACTCTTTTTATGCATCATATCTAGCACAGTACCCAAGAACACCAGAACGGCCATCAAAATAATGTAGCCTTGCTGGATGTCAGTAGATATTAGCGCTGTCACTGCATCGAATGGGTTGGTGTTGAACATATCGACACTTCCTCAGTTTATTTATATTTCTATCGTTTTATTTAAGCTTGAAGAGCAGGAAGATGCATACACACCGGTAACCTTACTCGTGCTGTTCTTGGGTTCTATCACTCTAGCGAATAGACGCTTTAAAACGCGACGCATCAACATCATTCATTGCTGCCTCAGCCCTTCCCCTGTCCGCTCTAATCTGGACGTCAGGCAGCACCATTTACAAGCGTGATTGAAACCAGCGACAGTGTAAATCAACGGCCTACGATAACCAAGTCAAAACTGTTCAACTTTACGTGTAATTGAGCAATAGTTTTTAATGGCGCGATAAAAGTGATGGATGGTGGATAAATATTTTTTTCAAGAAAATGATCAGGCTAGATCACTTTATGAACCTAAATTCGACAAATTATTATTAAGCATATGAAATATATGCTAATTATTATGGTATAGGGAACGAATTTGTATGGCTTTGGGCGTTGCAATACACGCAGAACGACACAGACCGCAGCCTGCACAATTTTCCTGATTAATTTGTGGCTTCTCACGCTTAAAAACCAGCGTATTGGGAATCGGGCAACTCCCATCACACGCACCACACTCCGGGCCATTGAAGGGTAAGCAATCGCCCTCAACTATCTCTCCTCGAGCCATTTGCGGCCAGGCGGCGGTTGGATCCGACCCTTCACTGGTATCGGGTGCTTTTAATGCGTCAGCATCACAGGCAGCCACACAAGGCCAGTCTTCACAGAGATGACACCCCCCGTTAAGTACATCTAATGCCACCGTTGCGGCGACATCCGCTCCATAACTGGACGGTAAAGGGAAAATGACCTTATATGGGCAAGCATCGATACAATCACCACAGCGTGTGCATGCCAGCACAAATTCGAGTTCAGATAGTGCAAAAGGTGGTCGCACCCAATGAGCCGCACGTGCTTCTATCTTTTCTTGTGCATGCTCAACGACTTTCTCTGCGGCTTTACCCGCTGCTCGCCTAAAGAAGGCACGGCGACTCGTATCGATCTCGTCTACCATTTTATCGCTTCGTCAGATTGGGCAAGTTTCTTATGACAATCACCACAAGGACGTTTGGTTTTTTTAAACGACTCATGCAACTTGCCATCTGCATCAAAATCTTTTGGTAATTGATGCGCGATACCACGATGGCATTCTATACAGGTTAGGCCCTCCTTAATGCCTCTGGCATGTTTGCGCTGCGATAATTTTGTTTGATTATTCAATGCCATAAACTCATTAGCATGACAATTTTTACATTCGCGTGAATTCGTATCTTTCATGCTTTGCCAAACATGATCTGCCAATTTTAAACGTTTCGCTTCGAATTTTTCAGGCGTATCAATGGAACCAATGATTTTATGAAATAATTCATTGGTTGCTCCTATCTTACGTACTACTTTATATTCCCACTCACGCGGCACATGACAATCAGGACAGGTGGCGCGTACGCCAGTACGATTTTTATAATGCACCGTTTGTTTATACTCCTCATAAACATTGTTGCGCATTTCATGGCAACTTATGCAGAACTCTTCCGTGTTCGTTACTTCAAGTGCCGTATTAAAACCACCCCAAAAAATAATCCCGAGTGCGAACATAATCAGCATAAATATAATTGGCGCGCGACCTACCCACTTACATAATAAATCTTGCAGGCATTGTTTTTTTGTTTCACAGCGTTGTTTGTTGGATTCGGTCATTCTTCGCTCCATCTACATTCGCATAATCATAGGCTGCACTAACAACCATAGATTAAATGCTGTCACACTAGTGATAAAGATAACGCCCGGCAATAAGTAGTGTGCTCGCCAAATTGATTTATCGGTTAACGTCTCTATAGTCCGGCGCTGCAAAATTTGTAACGCCAACCAGAAACCAAAAATCATCAAGCCTGCCTGTAAACCATAAAGTAATTGTTCTGACATCAACGGATTCATATGTCGCATATGTAGCTCATGACTACTTAACGGCAATGTGTCACGCCCCAGCGGGTTTATTAACACGTCGCTAAAGCCACGGCTTTCACGAATAAGATGATTCAAATTATGGGCAATGTGATAAACAAATGCCAAAGGCAAAGAAACAAAAGCAAGTTTGGCAAATAGTTGTTTAAAATCTATCGCCACCGGTAATAATGATTTCGTCAATCTAATCAACAGTGAGTACAATAATATCGGGGCGAAAAATACTAATAACATGCCAACACTAAAACTCCAGATAAGTTGCCCAGAGTCACCAATCAGTTGACCAAAGCTTGATAGGCTTTGCTCCCAGAATTCCAACATAGTAATGCCATGAAAGGTGGTTAAACCTAATAGTCCCAACATAAACCACGCCTCATCCCAGTGTGGTCGTGCATGTTGAATCGCTTCAGCAGCAGGGCTACGCACACGCCAACCGACATTATCGTGTGGGCAACTCATCGTGCATGCGGAACAAGATGTACAATAAGTGCTTTGTGTTAAAGTGCCCATCACTAGATGCGTTGGACAAGGTTCAACTTCTTCGGTGCCGTGATAACATTCCAATGTTTTGCAATCAATACAGGTTTGTTGTTGTCGCGGACGTAATTCGACCATTGCCAGCTGACCATAAAAACCCACTGTACGACCAACAGGACAAACATATTTACAAAATGCCTTACCCTCAAACACGGCCATGTACACCGTTGCCATTATAATCATAAGCAACGATAACAATGCCGTTGCATATGGGTTGGTAGTAACACCAACGCCTAACTCAAGCCAGGTGAGTCCAGCAAACATTACCAGTGCAGGCCATACATTTCGCCATGCCTTTGGTACTTTTAAACCAAGACTGCTCGATTCATCTGCACGACGCCATAAGCGACGCTTAACAAGCCAACTGGCAATCGCGTCCCAAGGACAGACCGCGCACCAAGCTGAGCCAAGAAAAAAAACCGTGATAATCAATCCAGCCCACCATACTGTCCACGTTAAGGTGGTTGCAAGATTACGTTCTGGTATCGGTGTACCGAATAAGCCTGCAGCAATAACGGTTAAGAACAATGCCACTGAGATCAATTTAAAAATAAATAACGGCCAAGGACTTACTGAGAACAATCGCGCTAACTGACCAAAAACAGGAATTCGCTCTACCTTTAAAACATGTTGTTTGGCCGTTTCAGTAGGTGTACGTAAAAGCACCCAGAGTAATGCCAATGACATCAATGCTATCGCAAACCATAACCACGCGTCCGGTAAACCGGGGTGCGTCATGATCATGAATGTTCTTCCTCACGCGCACGTTTTGCTTTTAGACTAAAGCGACGTTTACGCTGTAAAACATTCACGGTAATAAGCACAAAGAAAAGAATCGCAACCGTGATGCCAATTGGCCCAACTGGCGTAGGCTCACCAATGCGTAATGGGAAATCAATCGTGTACGGTTCGCCACCCGATTCAAATTCTGCAGTAATAATATAATCGCCTTCTTTTTGAAAAATAAATCCCTGCCGAAAAACACTGTCGTCTATATCCTGAATACCAAGAATTTCTTCATCGCCAGAAAACCAGCTGTCATCATTAACCTTAAACGTTACTTTGCCATCAAACGGCAGGCCATTATCAATGCGTGATGCATACAAATTAACACGGCCTTGTTGATTTGGTTTAGGAAATGCAGGAAAGGCCATATAAGTGACATAGAAGTCACCTATTTGTGTTTCTACTTGCATGCTCGGCGGTGTATTTGAGTCAGCACCCAAACTATATGCAGGCCGGCCAAGCACATGGTGAGCCTGTGCAGCAGCAATACCAAGTAGAAATAAAACCATTGCCAAAATAATTTTAAGAGATTTCAAAAAAATATACTCCACTAATAACTACGTCGTCTTACGGCAACACCATGTTTCGCGATAGTGCCTTCACTACGGTGCACTATCCTGATTGGCAGACTCGGTTCCGGACAGACTTCAACACACTGACCGCAACCAACACAACCCTCTTCCACAGCGGGTTTATAAATGTTGGCAAACGTAAACTTGATTGCTGTTTCACCGAGCGGACAAATAACCACGCAGGCACCACAAATGCCTTCATCAACCCATGGATAACACGCTGCACGGTCTATTTGCGCAATACCCATATCGACTTCACGTACCGGTGTTTCTGTTAGTGCATCAGTAGGACATACCTCCATGCATTTATTACAAAGTATGCAGGCTTTCTTAGCCGGATTTATGTAAGGCGTATTAACATCACTACCACCTTCACGTTGTTTAAATTCAACACAACGCGGTGGACACACTTCCCCGCATAGCCCGCAACCAATACAGGCACGTGCAAATTCGTCTGGGTCTGCCAGTGCCCCCGGCAATGGAATATGTTCATGTTCAACTGCATGCACATAGGGTGATAATAATCGCGCTACACCATAGGGCAATGATGCCGCGACACCCAGTGCCATATAAGCACCGACTGTTTGTATAAAGCGGCGACGTTTCATTATTTTTCTTCTACTTGTTGGTTTCGATAGGCATGTCCTAAATGGCCGGGTCCCTGAAAAGCTTGATCATGAACCTGAACCTTGAAAACCAAAGCATCTGTCGGGCAGACCGCAATGCATGCTGTGCAGTTATTACATTCTTGTCCAAAGCCATCTTGTAATGGATCGAGCCCAAACTCGCACACCACGTTACATTTTTTGCAATCATTGCAGTCTTCAACAACACGCTGAATACGCAACAACCGGTAACGCCCTAAGATTGAATATAAAGCACCGCCGGGGCAGAGGTAACGACAAAAACCGCGCCGTGCGACTAGAAGATCAAAAAGGATAGTTAAAATAAAAAATACGGCTCCACTACCGAATGCGCCTTGTGCAATCGCGTAATATAATTCTCGACCAATAATCGCAGGTGGATAAATAGCGGCGGTCATGATGCTGCCTAGCAACATCGAAAGAACCAACCCGGCGACCAACACTAAATATTTAATACGTTTATCGTAAACCTTATCGCCCAGTGGTACACCTGCACGGCGCATCCATGCAGCAAGTGTATCGTTTAATTCATAAATAAATGTCGCGGGACAAATCCAACCACAAAATACGCGACCCAATAAAATGGTCACAATAACAGGAATTAATGCGGTCAGGATAAAAGGCCAATACAATGAAAAAGACGCAGCCACTTGGCTAATAACGGATAAAGGATCACTAAGTTGCAACCCGAATAATGTTCCAGACCATGTCGTCCCTTTTACTAAATCGAGATCATGCTCGGGATCATTAACAAACGGACTTGTTAACCATTCCATTGCGCCATAAATAACCTTTTCATTTGGTTGTAATAAATCATAAGCATGTGCCGCCACATAAGTTTGATAAAGATGAATGAATGGCAATAACACCAACATTAAGAAGATAGCCGTTAACATTACCCAGCGCAGCTTGTTCAGGTATCGCAACGCAGATGGCTTATCATTTATCTTTTGCATGCTTAAACTCTTTTCCGAGTATGACTAGGAATGATTTTGATCGCCTGCGGTATCTGAATACAAGATCGTTCACAAAGGCCGCAACCAACACAATTGTCTAATACATGAGGTTGTTCCAAACGGCCAATACGAATTGCAACGTCCTGCAGTGGACAAGCACGATAACAGACACCACATGTCTTACCCTGCCATGACAAACAAAGTGAGCGATCAACACGCGCCTTGCCCATGTCAATCTTTTCAAGAATCGGTTCCATCTTGCGCTCGACTGATTCAATTGCGCCTGTCGGACAAACATCTCCGCACTTCATGCACAAAATACAGGCTTGTTCACGTGGGACAATATAAGGTGTGTCCAATGACTCGATGCCATTTTCTACACCAAGATATTTTATACAACGGTTGGGGCATATCTCGCCGCACTTTCCACAACGAATACAGGCTGCTGCAAAATCCTTTTCATCCTTTGAACCCGGTGGCCGTAAAAAACGAAATGAAGGATTATTCTTAGCCTGAATAAGTGGCGCTGCAGCCAGTAAAGCCGCACTGGCTGCCAATGATTTAATAAACGATCGTCGTTGCATACTGTCTCTTTGATATAAAATAAAAAGGGTCAGGCAACAAATGAAGCATCATTATTGCCTAACCCTTATTTTTTACATTTCTATACCTTTTCTATACGACAAGCGAGCTTCTTGAAATCAACCTGTCCAGAAACGATATCCCAAACACGACTCGATGTACTGTTAACCAACCACTTGTTCTTCTTCGGATCCGCACTGTCTGCAACCGATAGGTTCCAAGGACTGAACATATAACCACGAGGTACGCTATTACGTGCAGGCCGCACCAAACTGTTGGTGCCAACTTGCGCCTTAGCCTCGAATGATCCGCGACGTGTAACCAGCCTTACTTTATCGCCATCTTTAATACCCAGTTCGCTGGCATCTTCGACGTGCATTTCGACATACATCTCTGGCACCAATCGTTGCGTAGTCGGGCTACGGTTAGACTTGGCGGTATGGAAATGTTCATACACCACACCGAGACCTAACCAGTAAGGATATTTATCCTTGGCAACCTTATCCCAATTCTTACCACGTTCTTTTTCATCAGGGATATCCGGTGTTAAACCCATATCACGCGCTTGTTTTAGCAAAGGAATATTATCAATAGTTAACGGGCCATCAGCCTTATCACCAAACTCCATCAGTTTTCTGGTGATTTCCTCACGTTGTGAGTAGTCCTGCTGACAAAGTTTCATATGTACCTTGCCATCCTTAGTTCGGAAGTAACCATAAGGTTTATTCGCCCACTGACCTTCCTGCAACATATAACGACGTTTTGTACCGCCTGCTTTCGCTGCTTCATAGGTCGGTGCTGGCCACTGCACACCACGTATGTCACGAATATGTTGATACGGTGTTATGCCATCTAACTTCTCTAATTCAAGCAAACCTGTCAGATCCGTATCGGTGCCTTCCGATGCTGCCAATACTGCACGGAAAATTTCCTGTGCATCATAGAAGCCATCTTCCTTGCGTTTCCATGGGAAGATCTTTTCTGCATCGAGACCCAACAAATGTGCAATCTCTTTACCTTTGTCGATCACCATATCCATGTCTGGTAGACAACCGGGAGGTGGCTCAGCCGCTTTTTCAACACGATTTAAACGACGTTCGGAACTAATATAAATACCGTCAACCTCACCCCATGTTGCCGCAGGGAAGATCACATCAGCGTATAAATTATTCGGTGCATGACGATAAATCTCCTGCACAACGTTGAAGGTTTTCATCATTGCCGGACGAACCAACTTATCCAGATCAGGTAAATCAATGTGCGTCGCGTAAACGAAGAACATTGCCTTCACATCATCTTTTAAAGCACGTTCCATCATACCAACCGCATAACCCGGGTTCTTCGCCTTCATCGCCGTAATCAGATTTGATTCCGGTACATTCCAGTGACGCGCCATGTGTTTACGATGTGCGGTATTTTTCAATGGTTGGTTAAATGGCAAACGGCCTGTTAAACCACCCGTAAAACGTTCACCCATCGCATTGGGCTGTCCTGTCATGGAGAAGGGACCACAACCGGGTTTAGCAAGGTTACCTGTTAAGGTTAATAGATTAACAATCGATATCGTATTGTGTTGTCCATGGATATGTTGATTGTAACCAATACCCCACATGATAATGACGCCACCATAAGCATCCTTACCGCTTTGCTTGCCCTTACTACGCGCAAGACGTTTTCGTGTGGCATCGGCAAACATCCCCGCCACTTTCCGAATCAACTCAGGTGATACATCATGGTTGGGGCCACCCATACGATCTTGTACTTGCTCTGGGCTGTAGTCGTTAGTAACGCCTTCAACATATTCTTCCCAACCCGTTACATGTGCTTTGAGGAAATCCCAATCAATTACATCGGGATGATCTTTCAATAACACATGGGCAATTGAATTTAAGAAACTAATATCACCATTGAGAATCGGCACATGTACCGAGTTATCTTTATTAATATCTTCATAACCTTTCGCTGTACCGGTGTAACGTGGGTCAATAACAACCGTTGGGATATCTGCCTTTTGTTTATGATCAGCGATACGCCAATAAATAATAGGATGCGCTTCGCGTGCATTATGACCAAAGTGCATCACCATATCCGCAAGCTCAATATCTTCATAAGCCAGCGGCGGTGTGTCCGAACCCAAGGTAGCGAAATAACCGGTTACCGCTGAGGTCATACACATGCGAGCATTGGCTTCGATGGTGTTCGAACCCAGCACCCCTTTCATAAACAGATTTTCAAGATACTGCCCTTCCATGGTGAGCTGACCAGAGCCATACAAAGCAATTGAGTTACCTGTATATTTTTTCGCAAGGTGTGCAATCTTGTGCGCAGTCATATCCGATGCTTCTTGGTAGGGAACACGAACAAAGTGTTCTTCATCAAATGAACCCTTGGTCTTACTGATGTACTCCATGTCGCCATGGCCAGGTTTTTGCCATTCTGCCCAAACATCTTTGCGCACATATGGGTCACCCTCCATGCGATCAACATAGATAGGTTCTGCCGCCGTTAAACCTTTAATGCACTGGAGACCATAGTTGGTTGGGTGATCTTTATCAGGGCGCATGGAAACAATCTTGCCATTCTCAGCCTGAATGATCGTGCCACAACCCACACCACAGTATGGACACTGTGCAACGGCTGTTTTACGCGTTGTCGCTGCCTTTTCTGCAGATGCCGGTGCCGCCTCCAATTCAGGATTCGCTCCGACCATCAAACTGCTACCGGCTGCCGCACTCGTAATAAAGGCGCTTCCTTTAAGGAAATCGCGACGATTCATTTTTACTCTTTTCATTCTAATGTCTCCCTTATTTACTTGGTACGGTGCGTAGGTAAACGATAATGTCGTCAATCTCTTGATCAGAAAGTGCCGCCATCGTACGCGGACCCTCTTTACCGAACCCGAGCATGCGTGTGTTAGTTCTACCTTCTTTAATCGTTACACGAAGGAAGCCGTCAGAAACCTTGTCCAAGGTGCCGGCCTTACCAATTGCCGTACCGGTGCCACCCGCAGCATAACCATCGCCATTGGGACCGTGACAGGTTAAACAGATCAAATTATAAGAAGCCTGACCTCGTGAAATATCACCGGTAGCTGCAGGTTGTGCATCAATTTCTGCAGAACGATCTGGCAAAGTCGCGTAACTACGTAAGTAAGCAACCATTGACTCGATGTCTTTTTTACCTAAATGTGAAAACGGTGGCATACCGGTTCCTGCTCGACCATCACGAATAGTGCTGAGCAGAAATTTATTTGACGAAACACTAAGGAATTCATGATTGGTAAGCGATGGTGCAAAACCCGGCTTACCGATTGCGTCTGCCTGATGACAGAAAATACAATTTTGTGCGTAAAGTGCTTTACCTGCGGCTGCCAACGATGGGTCAATGACAATAGGTCTGTCCATGACTTTTGTTGTTGTCGGTATATCCGATGCCTTGCTGCCTTCTGCGGATGAATCTGCAGGTTTATCACAGCCCAAAAGCACCAACATCATGGCTACCAAAATACTGATTGTCTTTGCCATTATTCTTCCCCCACCTTATTGTCAGAATATTACCTTGTGCTAATAAGCTAAGCCTCTAATCAGTAACACTCCTTGATCGAGATCAAAATAAGCACAAAAACTGAAAATAATTCTTATACAGAAAGTAAGGGAGCAGAGGATAAAACGTAGGAAGGCAATAAAATGGGGAGGTTAACCTGCAATATCCTCGAGTGTTTCAACATCTATTAAATGGATATTACGATTCTTAATTTCTAAAATACCGTCATCTTGCATGTGTGCAAGTTGACGGCTGACTGTTTCAAATGCGACGCCAAGATAATTACCAATATCCTGACGCGTCATTGATAAATTGAGAATGTTATCGGACGCTCCGCGTTTTTTTAATCGATCATAGAGATTTAAAAGAAACCGCGCCATACGTTGCTCAACCGTTGTTGAACCGAGCATGAGTAACATATGTTGGTCTCGACGAATTTCTCGAGACATAATCTTATTCATATCTCTCTGTAAGCTTGGAATATCATTTTGCAGGGTTTCTAAGGCAGAGAAAGGTAATTCACAAATCTCTGTTTTTTCTAATGCAACTGCATTGCAATGATGTTCATCTTCATCAATTGCATCCATACCTAACACTTCGCCTGTTAAATGAAATCCGGTAACTTGTTCTTTACCGTCAACGGTTAATCCGAAACTTTTCATCGAACCGTATTGAATCGCATAGAGTGATTTAAATTTATCGCCAGTACGAAAAAGATAATCACCCTTTTTCAGTGGCTCACGCCGCTTAACTAAATCATCCATTAACGACAGGTCTTCACCACCCAATGAGACAGGCAGGCATAATCGGCGCACACCGCATGACTCACAAGCCGTACGTACGGTGTACTTTGGTTGCTTAATCGACTGCGACATAAATGAAGCCTAGTTTCGTTACCATAATGATTGTACTGATTATAAACAGATCTTAGGTAAAATAGTTTAATGATTACTGATCTGGGTCAATTACCACTCATTCAGTAGCAGTTAGTCTATCTCATAACGGTCTGTTACAGGATGCTAACTCGGGTATAATGGCTAAATCATTTCTCGGTAAACTTTCATGACACAGCTCATTGATACATTTGATCGCCACATTGATTACGTCCGCTTGTCGGTCACGGATCGTTGTGACCTGCGCTGTGTATATTGCATGCCAGAAGGGTTTAATGATTTCGAGACACCTGAGCATTGGCTCAATTTTGATGAGATTGAACGTGTCATTTCCGTATTTGGGAAATTAGGCGTAAGCCGTATACGGCTTACCGGCGGCGAACCTCTTGTACGCAAGGGTGTACCTGAACTTGCCTCGCGTCTTGCAACATTAAAAGGTATTAAGGATTTATCCTTATCAACCAATGCAGTGCAACTCAGTAAACATGCAGAATCACTGCATAATGCGGGTATTTCACGCATTAATGTTAGCCTGGATTCACTCCGCGCCGATCGCTTTAAAGCGATTACCAAAGGCAAGCTCAGCAAAGTCATTGACGGTTTAATGGCCGCAAAAGCAGCCGGCTTAAGCCCTATCAAAATCAATATGGTTGTAATGAAAGGTGTTAATGATGATGAAGTCGAAGACATGGTCGATTTCTGTATTGAACATGACTTTACCCTACGCTTTATTGAAACCATGCCCATGGGTGAAACTGGGCTTGAAGCCAGCGACCACTACGTAAATCTACAAGATATTCGTGCCCGACTTGAAGAACGATTTGATCTTATCCCCGGTGTCATGCCCGGTGGCGGCCCTGCCCGTTATGTTCAAGTCGCCAATACTGAGGTCAGAATAGGCTTTATTACCCCGATTTCACAACATTTCTGCGAGACCTGTAACCGTGTTCGCTTATCGGCTGAAGGCACTTTATACCTATGCCTTGGCCAAGATGACAAACTAGAGTTACGGCCTTTGCTGCGTAGTGGCATCAGTGATGAAGACCTCGAAACCGCCATTATCGCCGCGATTGCACGCAAACCAGAGCGCCATGAGTTTAAGGACAAACCGAGCCAGATAGTCCGGTTCATGTCGATGACAGGTGGCTAAAGGCGATTATTCGTTCTTTGCCCAACCAAGATCTAGGCAAATACATCGTTATAACTAATTCAAAATGCCGACTTACTGACATATAAGATCCGCTTTTTCATAAATTTATACCTCGTCTTGCCTTTGCTCATAACGGCTTCAGTGTTATTTTGTAGGGCATATACCACAGCGAAAACCATGGAATATTAGACAATTCTAATATTAAAGCTATAATAGCGACCCTGTTCAATACCGAACACCCTAGATTAAAGTTTGGAGCTTGTTATGATCCTTGATCGCGTCGATTCCGGCCGCAATGTCCCAGAAGACATTAATGTAATTATCGAAATTCCGTCAAACAGCGACCCGGTTAAATACGAAGTCGATAAAGATACGGGGGCTATGTTTGTAGATCGCTTCATGAACACGGCAATGCACTACCCATGTAACTACGGTTATGTACCACATACACTTTCAGAAGACGGTGACCCTGTTGATGTATTAGTGATTACACCTGTTCCACTCATCAGTGGTTCAGTTATCCGTTGCCGCCCTGTTGGCGTTTTAAAAATGACTGACGAAGCCGGCCCTGATGCAAAAGTACTTGCCGTTCCAGTCGATAAACTTTGCACATCGTACCGTAATGTGACGACAATTGAAGATGTACAACCAATGATGTTGGCTCAGATTTCTCACTTCTTTGAACATTACAAAGATCTTGAAGAAAACAAATGGGTTAAAGTTGAAGGATGGGGCGATACGAAAGATGCCCACGCAGAAATCGTTAATTCAATTAAACGATTTGATGACGAACCTAATAAACCGGCATTCTAAATATTACATTGCATATCTTATAAAAAGGGCTAATTTCGATTAGCCCTTTTTTTATCTATTAAGATTCTTGAAATAATACAAAAAGATTTAATGTTTAACCCTATAAAAAAATGCCACTCGAAAGTGGCATTTAATAAAACAAAAATAATACGTAATTTATTTTTTAAATGTTATAAACAACGCTGATGTCCAAATTTTTGCATCATCAACCTGTCGTGCAACAATATAAACAGGGCGATGACCATGCGGACCATTTTTCGGATCAACTTCAAAATTACCCGTGACCTCACGCGGTGCCGGTGAATCACTCATGCGTTCCATTGCGAGAAACATATCCACTCCCGGTAAGTCTTTTTTCATGCGTGCCGCTTCAAGGAACTCGGCACCAGTAAATTCCCAAGTAAACGTTGGACAATGAACAAACGGATTCCCTTTTAAAGGATCACCCACCTTCACATAACCATCAATCGTGCCTTCTATTTTAATAGTAGAATTTTCTATATTCGAAACATCCATTTCGATAGCATCGACGTCGCCATAAGTATCGCTCTTAAAACCAATGGTCGTTGGATTTTCACGCCAGCAGGTTTCTTCTTTATGTTCAAAACCTAGGCCTTCAAACTCATTGATGATTGCATTGGTTATTGTAATCTTGCCCTTCCAAGCTGCCCAACGATAACGGTCTTTGATACGTGCGCCACCCCAGCGGAAACGAATTTTTCGTTCTGAATAACCTAACTCTTTTTGTATGTCTCGTTTCCAGATCTCGCCATCGTGATCATAAGCGATGATTTCATCCCAACCTACATCGCCAAGGAAACGATAATTTATCTGCGCTGCGCCTTTATGTTCAAACTCATCACCCATTATGTACTTGCCACACGTTGTTAAACCAAAAGTACGTTCGCCTGTTGAAGCAAAGGTATGGCGCTCACGTAAAGCGACACCAATATCTTTGCGCGTTAACGCTGGTGAGATCACACCTGAAATACCGCCTTTAGTACCAAATACGGCTGTACCGGGTACGCCACCACCACAGCGACCGCGATGCTCGTCTCCAGCCATACTCGCACCAATCTTATAACCGCGTTCCATTGCATCTTGATATAACCAACCAAAGTGTCCCCAAGCAGAACCAATTTCAATTAATTTTTCTAATTCAGGATGGTGCCAATCCATGATGCAGCGTCGGCCACCAATGTGAGGGGTTAACAAATGACCTTCTGGATCATCAACATAGGCCGCCCACAATTCTTCTAATGGCCATGCACCGGGGTTCGCAACAGTTGTGCCTGAGTCTTCGTTCCAATCAACTGAACGCACATGCGTGCCATCTTTTAAGAACGGAAATTCTGGTTCGCCATCATGTAGGAAGATAACATTATGATCACCACCGGCACAGGAACTACCACACCATTCTGTTCCCGGATAAGCAACAAACTCCCCGTCTTTAGTAATTTCACGGATCAGTTCAACTGTTTTGTCCCAGCGTTCATGTGTAATGTTAAAATCATTATGCGCAAAGGCTAATACATCTAAACCAGTCACATCTCGCCCATAGGTCAAGTTATAGCTGGTCGAATTAGTGCCTACCGTATCTTCAGAATGTACGTGCAAGTCTGTATAAAATATTCTTGGAAAATCTAAATCTTTATCAATCGTGACATAGAACGTATGTGGTTTAACAGCCGGGTGATCAGACATAACTGCCGTTACAATCAACTCACCTGCTTTATCCGTTGGCATGTCTTCGATTAAATTAACTGACCAACCTTGTTTCGGTAAAGTAATTTCTTTGCTATAACACTCTTTACCATCGAGAGTTGCTCTTATTTGTACTTTTTCTGCACGATCCCAACAGGTATTTCCCCATTCATCTTCTGCACGAATACGCAATGGGAGCTTCCCGCCTTGTTTTACTATCCTAGAACCGGCCCACTGCAACAAAGCAGGGTGGCCCGGCTTAATATTAATTGTTAAGTCAGGTTCAACAGCCGCAAAACGTGAAGTACCGAGTGGATCAGCATAGCAACGGAATTTAAAAAATTCTTCTGTAAACGTTTGTACACGTGTGCCGGGGCCACCAAAACGACGATCACCCATTCGTATAACAATTTTATCACCTGCTTTTAAGTAACCATCGTATGTATCAACGATGATCGCTTTTTGGAAAGGACGCTCATGGCCTTTTTGGTCAAAACGAACCGATAATTTTTGAACTGATGCAGGACTTTGTCCTTCTACTGTTGGTGAGGCATGATATTCAGCGGAAACATAGTTTGCGCCTTTAGGATCGGTAGTTTGAAATAGTTCCCAGTCCGAATAAAAACGGAAGGTTGCTTTAAACCAAGATCCATCCGCCATGCCTGATTGACCCAGTGTATAAACGATAATGACTTCCTGCCAAGAACCCGCAACCATCTCTTCTGTATTACAGCTAACCGAACCTAGAAACGGCATGTCCTTGGTTTTTTGATACAAACCAATAGGCGCAGTGTAGTCACCTAGTTTTTTCTTTAACTCTGCATCAGTCATTTTTTTCATTTTCAAACATCTCCAAAAATTATTTTTATATTTTAAGATTCAATTTTTATTATTGTGTAACAACGTTTCCATGATGCTTTTCTCAATCACTTTTGTGCTGACCAGCTTTCGCTGCAGCCTCTTCTACTTGTCGTTTCTTACGACCTTTATTAATACCGTGCCAGAAAGTACGAACTACCACGAACAAGGTAAGTGCCATCAAAGTCATGGCAACAGGACGTTGGAAGAACATGTAGGTGTCATGCTCAGAAATAATCACTACCTGCTGTAATGCACGCTCCCATTCTGGCGCGAGAATAAAACCAATTAAAAATGCCACATAGGAGTAATCAAACTTACGCATGTAGTAACCAATAAAACCAAATGCAAGCATGATGCCCACATCAAACATTGAAGATTTACCCAAATAAGATCCCATGATGCAGGTGAAAACCACAATCGGGTACAAAATCATCGCCGGAATATTTACGGCTCTGCAAAAAAAACGAAGCCCAAGCCGTCCAATGACCAACAAGAGTAGACTGGCGATTAACAGACTACCGTAAACGCTATACATAAATTGGGCATTTTCCTGAAACATCAGTGGCCCGGGTTGCATTCCATGGATCATGAATGCGCCCATCAACATAGCAACCGCCAAATTACCGGGGATACCTAAAACAAACAGCGGAATCATGCTCGAAGCCACCACTGCACTATTAGCAGATTCAGATGCTGCAACACCTTCTAAACGCCCTTTACCAAATTCTTCTTTATGCTTAGAGCGTTTCATCGCTTGGTCATACGACATAAACGATGCGACTGGTGCTCCCAATCCGGGCATGGCGCCCACACCAATACCGATCAAACTACCACGCAACAAAGTTTTCGTATTTGCAAAAAATTCTTTAAGCGGTAGCATTCGATCTTCAAGCTTTGACGAAAACACATGGATTGTATGCTCGCCGCCACCTTTTACTGTGAATTTTTCCAGTTGCAGTAAAATTTCTGAAAAAGCCAGCAGGCCAATCGCTACTGGAATCAGTGAGATACCACCTCCAAATTGATAAATATCAAAGGTGAGACGAGGTAAGGCTGTCACTGGTTCTGTGCCGACAAGCCCTACCAAAACCCCAAATCCCGCTGCCATCAAGCCACGGCAAATAGAATTAGTGCCGATACCTGCGATGACTGTCAACGCCAATGAAATTAATGCAAAAATTTCTGCTGGACCCATAAAAAGTGCCACTGCAGCTAAGGGTGATGCAATTAAAATCAACACCAGCGTTGAAATAAAATCGCCCGCTACTGAGCTATAAAGCGCCATTCGTAATGCCTTCTCACCCTTTCCTTTCTGAGTAAGCGGATAACCATCCCATGAAGTCGCCGCCGCCTCTGGCGTACCCGGTGTACGTAATAACACCGCCGACACTGCACCACCAAAGAATGCACCTTTATTCAGGCCGACAAGAAATCCGATGGCCGTCAACGGCGACATGTAATAAGTCACAGGGATGAATAATGCAATGGCCATGGGGCCATTGATACCAGGTATCGCTCCAATCAAAACACCAATAGCAACACCGACAAATACAAACAGCAGACTGGCAGGTGATAGAGAGTCCAAAAGACCCGCAATGATCATTTCCATATTTTTTATACCCTACTTCTTTGAACGAGTTTTTATTATTAGAAAATTTGTGGTCCGGGCACAGGGACACCGAAACCATAGCGCATCACGATATAGAGAACGGCTGTCAAGATAATCGACACGACTATCGACTGAATCCAGTGACGATTTCCAATGACGTATTGGAAGATCATAAGGAAAATGAACGACACAAACATGTAAGCAATATATTCAATAGCCACAACCAATAGCACACAAGGTATCATCGTGCTAGCAAGGTGCTGCAGCTTTACTCTTCCGACCTGTGTAAAACCAGCATCGTCGTCCAAGTCTTCTGGAAATACTGCTTCCTCAGCCGGTATAGTTTTATTCATAAATATGACCACACCAATACGTAACAATGAAAGGCAGGCCATGAACAAGATGACACTTACAGATACATTAGGCACCAATGCGGGTGAAGCACCGTAACCTGGATATGCAGGTGTATATGCGGGGATACCCCAAGTTAACATTAGTATGCTTAATCCAGCGATGACTAGATAAGCAATCGCATCTCTTTTAATTCTTGTCACAGGGTTTTCCTTTAGCTTGGATTTGCAGAGAACCAAATCACCGAGCCGACTTTTTTCGGCTCGGTGAAATTAGCTATTTATTTTTCGCCTGCTTGCCAAAGGTGGCATATAAGTCTCTTGCAGTATTGTCAGCGTTCGCCTCACCCCATTTCACAGGACGCATTAGCAGGTTACCCGTGATGAACTCTTGAGTCTCACGGTCTTTTGCCAATTTATCTGCTGCAGCTAACAACTTACCTTTCGCTTTCTTATCTATTCCTTTTGGTGCGACTAAAGCAACAATCATTTCAATCTGCTCGTCGTAACCTTGTTCGCGCAAAGTAGGCACATGCTTTGTGTATGAAGCCGGTAAACGATCACCCAAGGCAGAAGCGATCAATTTGATCTTGCCCGCCTCTACATTCTTGTAAAGAATGGCACCTACATAACCAATTGAAACGTGCCCACCGATCACGGCCCTAATTACTGATGGCCCACCCTTCGATGGCGTTAACGATAGTTTTACACCTTCCAATTTCGCCATGCGCTTAAGCGCATCGCGATCATCTGAACCGTGGAACATAGCAACCATTGCTTTGTCATTTTTCTTATGCCAAGCAAAAGCTTCTTTCAATGTATTCCATGGCTTATCTGGTGTAGAAATAAAACCGCTCGAGTTCAACGCGACCAATGTTAAGAAATCAAAATCATCCGACTTGTATTGCAACTTGTCATGGTGCGGTGAATAAGTATATGCAGTGAGTGATGTGACACCGAGAGAATAGCCATCGGTCTTAGACCGACTAAGCTCGGTTGCCATGACAGTACCGTGCCCCCCTTTCACATTCTTCACATTAATGGGTTGCCCAAGAATTTTGTTCATTCGCTGACTCAGGCCACGCGTCAATCGATCGATCTGCGAACCAGGCTGGGTCATGGTCATAAATGTAATGGGACGACTTGGGTATTCTGCTGCGCTGACAGTTGTCATGATTCCCGTCATCAGCAGGCTAATACTAAACGCTAATATTTTTTTCATCTTACTTGCTCCATGTTATAGATGTTCATATTTTCTGATAGGTTTCGCATTATCCTTTTTTGCCTTAATAACTATCCTTAGTTTTATTAAGGTGAGGATAACGAAGAAGAGGCTACATAATTGTCGCCCAGGCGACAATCAGTGCATATTGCATATATCACTATATTAAAAAATAGTTATACATTCCTAAGATAATTTTAGGCAATGCCAATTTTTTTCCCTGCTATGCAAATACTGGTTGGTAACAGGATACTCGGCATGTCATGATTCACGTACGAATAGGAAAAGGAAGTATTCTATATGAGTGTAACTAGTAGACCGTCAGTTGATCCGTTCACGGAAATCATGGCTCAAAACTTTTCCTCTATCGATGAAGAAAATGATGCATGGTCAGACGCCCATGCGAATTTTCTGTCGAATCTATCTCCAGAAGAGACGCAAGATCTTTTAAAATGCTCGCGCCACCGTATTCTGGAATCTCGTGACCAATTATTCTGTGCGGGTGATAGCTCTAATGATGTTTATATCGTTGCCAGCGGCTGTATTCGTATGTTCCAAATCTCACCTGCCGGTAAGGAAACCATTCTCTGGTTCAGTTTTACTGGTGAGATATTCGGCATGGCCGAACTCTGGCGAGGCAATGACCGCCAGATATACGCCGTGGCGAATGAAGCTACCCAGATCTATTCAATCAACCGCAGTGACTTCATTAATTTTTTGGGCACTCACCCTGAAGCGGCTATGAAAGCAATTGGCATTCTTTCGGCCCGTGTTCGATCTCTAGGCCATATCCTCGTAGGGCTGACTTCAGACAAAGTAGAAACACGCATTGCCCGCTTGTTAACACGTTTTGCTGCTGTGTCATCAGGAGCACGTTGTTGTCCTAGTTCGGATAAAGGTGAGCTGTGCGTCAACGTACGACTAACCCACCAAGACATTGCCAACTTGATAGGCGCCAGCAGACAAACCGTGACATCAACATTGGCTTATCTTCGTAAGCAGGGTGCGATCCGCAAGGTAAACCAACACATTCATATCGTAAGACCAGACCAACTGCGTAGTCTCCTTAAATTAAGTGCGGCTTGAGAATTATTCATGGCAACACCAAACACCCCTCTAACTTGGCCACCAGAATCTGCACAATATCCAGACGATTCTGTACGTGCCTTTGCTGCACCAGGCAGTAATCTAGTGTTAGACTTCCATGGCGATCCCGCAACAGCTGGTCTCGCTGTATTTTCTGATGGTAATCACCACATGGCACTAGAAGCTTGCGTACGTGCCTACCTTACTGCTAACCCAACGGTTGGCGATGTGTTCTATACTACGACCCCGCCCGCACCATTAGTAGATGCACTAAAGGGCAACGGTTTAATGTTAGGTAATCTACATATCAGCCGTAAGCCGGATGTCTTTATCGGCCCTACTAACATCCTAGATAGCCTAGTTACCGCTGGCTTCGTCACTAAGCACACAGCGTTTGCCGAAAGCAGAGGCAACGTTATCTTAGTACGCAAAGGTAATCCCAAAAATATCGCCTCTATTGGCGATCTACTTTCGGATGATGTCACGGTGGCATGCTCTAATCCTGTAACAGAAAAAGCGAGTTATTCGGTTTATGTGGAAACCGCCATGGGTTTGGCACGTGAAGCAGGTGAAGATGAACGCGCACTGGTAGCAAAACTATCCACCGTAGGTTCTAGGACAGTGCATTCGCAAATCATCCACCACCGAGAAGTACCTGAGCTGATAGGCTCTGGTCATGCCGATGCAGCAATTATCTATTACCACTTAGCGCTTCGCTATAGCCGAATTTTCCCTGAGCTATTTGAACTTGTCGACATTGGAAATGTCATGTCAAAAAAACGTTCTTCTGCAAACCCCACGACCCGCTACCATATTGGGCTCGTCGCCAACGCGGGTAAGTGGGGCGAGAATTTTGTTTCTTTTATGCAAGGTGATACGGCTCAAAGTCTATACGAGGAACATGGACTGATACGTCTGTTTTAGCTCGTTAAGCAAGATGCACTGGAGTTTTGTTCATCACGCCCCTTTGGCGTTTACTGTAAATACCTTACTCTGCATCTCCCGAAGTCAAAGTAAATGCATCCGCAGAAATATCTGCCATGGATGCGCCAGCAAGAAAGGCATTCTTACGCATTGTTTTCACCATCTCTGGTGCTCCACATAAGAACAATCGCCAGCCTTTTAGATCAGGGTGATGATTCATCGCAACATCAGCCGCGCGACCACTCTGCATATCATTTGGTACATCATCACCACTCACACAGGCATGATAGTGCACATTATTATGCCGCTCGGCTAACTCTATTAGGTTGCTGTGCAAATAAAGTTCATCTGCTGTACGCACACCATGATACAAATGAATCTCCCCAGAATGCCCTTGGTGCAAGGCGTCGCGTAAAATACCGAACAATGGCGCTAAACCGGTTCCCGTACCGACCATCAAAATCGGTTTTTCTGGTTCCCCATCCGTATAAATACAATGCCCATTCGGACCTTCCAATTCAACGTGCATGCCAACATCGAAGTCATCAATCAGCCAATGGCTCATTTGTCCTTCTGGCATACGACGAACCTGTATTTCTAAGTGCTCATCCTCGGCAGGTAAACTTGCCAAAGAATAACTACGCAACCAATCTGCTTCGTTTTTTAAATTAACAAATTGACCTGCATGATAAAAAATGGGTACAGCTGCTTCTAAACGGAAACGCCAAACCGTCGGTGATAGCTGTTTTTTCTCAACACAACGCGCCGATATATAAACATCTTCATCATCTGGCAATGCAATCTCAATATCTGATTCAGGCGTGCATTGGCATGCAAGAAAATAATTTAAACTCTTTAGAGCAGGCTTAATATCTTTCTGTGAGCGTTCAGTCACCTCACCTTTCTGGCAATGCAACATACAGGTATGACATGCTCCCGCACCACATGAGTACGGCACCAGAACACCATTGCGTCGCAAGGTGCTGAGTACCGTCTCATCAGGCTCTGTGGAATATGCCTTACCCTGATAAGTAATCGTGGGCATGACAATAAAACTTCCTAAAATTATTTAAAGACCTAGCACATCATCCTTGGTACTGCCGGCAATTGCCATTACTTCTGCAATTAAATTTTCAGGAACATTAAGCTCCTCAAGCGTTGCTTGCAGATGGCCAGCAACCGCATTGAAATGTGATTCATTTAAACCTTTTGCAACCAAGGGCGCATGTGCTGTACGCATGTCTGTACCGGTATAATTGTTCGGACCACCAAAAGCCATGGTTAAAAACGCTTTCTGTTTCGCATGCTGCGCTTCCATATCAGTGGTTTCAAAAAAATGGCTTATGCTGTCATCTGATAAAACCTTACGGTAGAAAATATCCACAGCCGCATCAACTGCGCCCTCACCACCAATCTGTTCAAATAATGTGCTCATGTTATAGCCCTTTCCTTAAGAATAATGAATTTACCTTCGTATGTTAAAATATGTATCTTGAATACATATTTAATTCATGTAAGCTTAAAACATCTAGAGAAAAATACAAGATACGATATTGGGATTATGCAATTAACCCGTCACACAGATTATTCCTTACGCGTACTTATGTATTTGGCTGCCAACCCCAGTCAGCTTGTTACCGTTGCCGAACTGGCTGATTTCTATCATATCTCTCGTAACCATCTAGTTAAGGTTGTGCAGGGCTTAGTAGAGCATGGTTTCGTTGAAACAATTCGTGGTAAACACGGAGGCATGCAACTGGCACGTGAAAGTAACCGCATTTCTATCGGTATGGTTGTGCGTCGCATGGAAAACCATTTCAATATTGTGGAATGTTTTGATGCTGACAATGATGTCTGTGTACTCACTGATGTATGTAAATTAAAAGGCATACTCACACACGCAACCGAAAACTACTTAAAAGGGCTTGATAAAATAAGTCTTGCCGATGTCAATAAACCACAACTCCGGCAACAGATGGTTAAGCTGCAAAACATTTGATATCACTCATGTCCTTATAGATTACCCTAATCAGGCCCCGTCCTAATCAATAAAATTTATTTTTCAGTTATTACTAAAAAGCGTAACCTGAGCGTATGTGCTGGTCATGTTTCCAGCTTTTCATACGGAGGAATTGCTATGGCTATCGCAATGACTTTGCAACAATATATGCAAGATCAAAACATCCCCTTTGATGTTATCACACATGACAAAACACGTACGAGTAATGAAACCGCGTCGGTTGCCCATGTATCTGGAAACTGTTTGGCAAAAACAGTGATCCTTGAAGATGAATTTGGTTATGTCATGGTGGTCGTCCCTGCTTCTCACCAAGTGATGCTGAGTGCTGTTGATGAACAAATGCGTCGACGTCTCACCTTAGCCAGCGAAACTGAATTACCTCGACTATTTACTGATTGCGAACTTGGCGCTATTCCTCCTATTGGGGATGCCTACGGCATCGAAACAATGGTCGATGATCGACTTGCCGAACAAGCCGATATCTATTTTGAAGCCGGTGATCATGAATTGCTTGTCCATGTGAGTAACGAGCAGTTTGAAACGATGATGGTTGATGCGACACATGGGAATTTTAGCCATCACAACTAATATAATTCCCGCATATTAAGTTCCTAGATCTTTAGTTCAGTCGTCGGGCATTTACGCAGGTACTCGCCTTTAGTGTACAATGCATATTTTTTAGCTCGAGCGTATTGCCATGAACAACAGCCTTTCTCAATCTCAGCGTAATGATCGACAATTAGCACTCTGGTTATTTGCTATAGCTGCATTAATTTTCGCTATGGTCGTGCTTGGCGGTGTAACACGTTTAACACAGTCAGGTTTATCTATGGTCGATTGGAAACCCGTCACCGGGTTTTTGCCTCCGATAGGCGAAGTGGAATGGCAGGCTGAATTTGATAAATATAAAACCTCTCCCGAATATCTTAAAAAAAATATAGGCATGAGCCTTGATGGGTTCAAAACAATTTTTTGGTTTGAATACGGGCATCGTCTATTAGGTCGTACTATTGGTTTAGCCTTCTTAATCCCATTTTTAATTTTTTTATGGCAAGGGAAAATTCGCCGACCATTAATTCCTCGTTTTGTTACTTTATTTATTCTCGGTGGCTTGCAGGGTGTACTCGGATGGTACATGGTTAAAAGTGGGCTTGTTAATATTCCACAAGTCAGCCAATATCGTTTAACTGCACACCTTGTCGCGGCAATTACACTCTATGCTTTCATCCTTTGGACTGCGATGAACCTACTGCGGAGCCAACAGATAATTGATACACACCCAGCCGTTACAGGACTCAGAAAACATGGGTACATCGTGACTGCAATCATTTCATTGATGATTATTTCAGGTGGTTTTGTTGCGGGCACTAAAGCCGGTTATGTGTTTAATACCTTTCCGATGATGGATGGACAATGGCTGCCACCTGGCGGCATGGCACTGAATCCATGGTGGTTAAACCTATTTGAGAATCTCGCGACTGTACAATTTAGCCATCGTGTCTTAGCGATTGTTGTTGCAATAACTATCTTTACTTATTCACTACGCGGCTGGCGTAGCAAGCAAATCAATGACACTACTTGCTTTACCTTTACGATGCTGTTCTTAATACTATTAATTCAGATCGGTTTAGGTATTACTACATTATTACATGTCGTTCCTGTCACATTGGGTGCAATGCATCAAGCAGGTGCTTTAATTCTTCTCACCATTGCCTTAATTCTCAACCATCGCCTTAAATCACATTAATGTTTTGTAAGGCTGTAGTAATAATGTAATAAATATGTCATTCGTTATCATATTTTTGTCATGAAAACATAACAAAACTACGCCAAAGTACCAACCCTAAACTCTTATTAGGATGGTACCCGCATGATACTTACCTACGAAAAAAGCATAGATGTATCAGCTCAACAGCAAGATTCTTATAACAAATACCAAGAATTTTTTGACATCTTAGAATCAAAAAATATTACACCTATGTTTCAACCTATTGTCGACCTGAACCGGCGCACTATTATTGGGTATGAATCTCTTATTCGCGGACCCTCTGACAGTCTTTACCACAGCCCAGTTAGTTTATTTGATATTGCAATCCGAAGTGGTCGTCTTGTTGAACTCGACTTACTTTGTAGAGAGATAGGTATTACTAGCTTTCATGAAAAACAACTACCTGGAAAATTATTCTTAAATGCAACCCCCGAAAGTCTACTCGAACCAACACATCGTTCTGGTTTAACCCTTGAGATCTTAGAAAAAATTAAAATTAACCCAAAAAATGTTGTAATAGAAATCACTGAACAATATCCCGTTGAAAATTTTGATGTTATTCGAAAAGCAATGGCACACTACAAATCTATGGGGTTTGAAATTGCTATGGACGACCTAGGTGCCGGCTATTCTGGCTTACGCCGCTGGTCAGAGCTTCGGCCTGATTATGTAAAGATCGATAGACATTTTATCCAAGGCATACATGAAGACGAAACAAAACAATCCTTTGTCCGCTCTATTAATGACATCGCTAATGGTATGGGCTGTAAAGTTATCGCTGAAGGAATAGAAACTCAAGATGAATATCGGACAGTTTTTTCTATCGGTATAGAAATAGGACAAGGTTATTATTTTTCTCGTCCCGAAATAATGCCATCCTATGTTATTTCCAATGAATTATTTTGCTCTTCATCTCCTCAGAACTGCAATACACGTGGTTCACATACTTCTGAAAGCGTTTCTGCATTATTATTTAATGCACCTAGCGCTACACCCAATACTACGCTTGAAGATGTTCACTTGCTACTAAATAGTCAAGAAGGATTAACTTCTATTCCTGTACTCGATCAAAGCGACATACCATTAGGATTAGTGAGACGAACAAGCCTGCAAGCCACTTTGTCCCTACCTTATGGTCGCGCCTTATATGGCTCAAAGTCTGTAATGGATATTCTCGATAAAACGACCGTTATCGTTGATAAGGAATGGAATATCGAACAAGTTAGTAAACTTATTACTGATAATATGCAATCACATATAGAAGATGATTTTATTATCACTGAAAACGGAAAATATGCTGGACTTGGCAAAGTTGTCCAATTGCTAAAAAAAATAACTGACTTACAAATAAAAAATGCGCGGTACGCGAATCCGTTAACATTATTACCCGGCAATGTCCCAATTTATGAAAAATTAGATGAATTGATATCTGCTAATAGCAATTTTTGTGTTGCTTATTGTGATCTTGATAACTTCAAACCTTTTAATGATGCATATGGATATGCAAAAGGTGATCAAATATTAAAAACGGTTGCAGATATTTTATTACAATATTCTGATCCCAGCAGTGATTTTGTTGGTCATGTTGGCGGCGATGATTTTATAGTTATTTTTAAAAGCGAGGATTGGCATAAACGTTGTAATGATATATTAAAAAGCTTCGAAAAAATCGTTCCTGAGTATTACAATGAAATGGATCAAAAAAACAAAGGGATTTGGGGACAAACACGTAATGGTGATGATAGTTTCTTCCCACTAGTGAGCCTGTCAATTGGTGCTGTATTACCCAACACCCCACTTTATATTTCTCATAGTGATATTGCTGAGCTAGCCAGTCAAGCTAAACATAATGCTAAGCACATCCCAGGTAACAGTCTATTTATTGATCGACGTAATACACGAGAACCAAATTAACCATTAGTTTTATCGAATGTTGAGAATAAATTGACCATGAATAGTATTCAAAATAGGTTGGCTTCATTTTTTGTCATAGGATTAGTAATAGTAATATTCCTAAGTGGTTATATTGTTTTTGAATATGAAAAGTTAATATCCAATAATAGAGCATTATCAGAAAATACTTACAAAATACAGAACAGTGCGCTAAAAACTCAAGTTTATTTTAAAACTCAAGTCCAAGAATGGAAAAACATTCTTCTCCGTGGGTATGACAATACGCTTTATAAAAAATATTTACATGAATTTTCTCAGAATGAGACAAAAGTTAGAAAAGAACTTGTAAATCTAATTCTTTTATCTAATAAATATCCATCATTAAAAAGCAACGCAGAAAAGTTTTTATATGAACATAAAATATTAGGTGCGCGTTACCGGGAAGCGCTACCCGTTTATAAACTATCAGAAAATGCCCCACATATAACCACCGACAAATACGTTCGCGGGATAGATCGAAAGCCAATTAAACTATTAAATTCAATCATTATAAATGCTGAAAAAATATACAATCACTCATCTAACAAGCAGAAAAAAGATTTTGAAATAATAAAAAGAAACGTCGTTCTTACACTTATTTTAACAATATTATTCCTGGTTTCTTTTTTCTGGATTTTTACTAAAAAAGCAATCACCAAACCATTAAATAATATTTCTCTTTTGTTAAAAGATATTGCTGAAGGCGACCGAGATCTAACTCGGCGTTTAGATAATTACAGCATCATAGAATTAAAAAATATTTCGACATGGTTTAACGTTTTTGTATCAAATATACAAACCTTAATGATGCAAACAAATTCCGCTGCTGATAATTTATCTAATGCCTCATATGAATCAGCTAAAACAAATGAAGAAACCAATCAAGCAATTATAAGCCAACAAATTGCCATCTCGAGTGTTTCCAATTCTATGCAAGAAATGACTAAAAACATTCAGACGGTTGCAAATAATGCACAACTAACTTCTGAATCAACTAAATCAGCACTTGCATCTTCTGCTACTGGTCATGATGTTGTCAAAGAATCCGCATCTGAAATTAATATTCTATCTGATAAGATTAATCACTCATCAGATATCGTTCTCCAGTTAGCCAGTGAGAGTACCAAAATCAATACGATCCTCAATACCATCACGTCTATAGCAGAGCAAACGAATTTGCTCGCATTAAATGCCGCAATAGAATCTGCTCGCGCAGGTAAACATGGTCGCGGCTTTTCAATCGTTGCGGATGAGGTGCGTAATCTCTCCCAAGAAACTCACCATGCAACTGTCCATATTCAAGCACTTATTAATAATATGAAAGATAGTAGCAAAAATGCAGTCGCCGCCATGAAAGAAAGCCAAGAGCAAGCGCTAAAAACAGTCAGCTTAACAAACCAAGCAGGGCAATCGCTAACGGCTATCAATGACGCATTAACAAAGATTGATGTGATGAATAAAAACATTGCTGAATCATGCACCCATCAATCAGTATCAGCAAATCACATAAATACAACAATTATTAATATTAATAATTCAATTTCTCGAACCATTGATAATGCGAAAAAAAATACATCTGATAGTAGTGACTTAGCACAACTTGCTACCTTACTACATGCATTGATTATTAAATTTAAAGTCAATGATGACTTAGATACCTGTCTCTCAATCAATACTGTAGAGGAAAATAGTGTCGATCTATTTTAATTCACTACGTAGTTAATTGTACTGACTAAATAAAATACCTTCCCTTTTGGCGTTTGCACACTCACTTCTTCATCAAGGCGCTTACCCAATAGTGCCTTGGCGACAGGTGAATCCATACTGATATAATCATCCTGCTCGTCGAATTCATCCGGACCTACTATTCGGTACCGCACTATATCCCCTTGTTCATCTTCAAGCTCAACCCATGCGCCAAAGAAAACTTTATTCGGATCCGATGGTTTATTATCCACAACCTTCAATTCGTCTATGCGTTTTTGTAAATAACGAATTCGGTAATCAATACCACCCAATTGTTTTTTACGATAAATATATTCAGCATTTTCAGAACGGTCGCCCTCAGCTGCTGCTGCCGACAATGCTGCTACGACTTCACGACGCTTCGGCCATAAGTTTTCAAGCTCATCAGTTAGGCGCTGATGGCCTTCCTTTGTAATATATGGTGATTTTTTAGGCGCTGGCGGGCGATAACGACCCATAATACTCTCTCATTTAATAAAAACGATTACTGCATCAGCATGCGTATACCAAGTACTGCTAATAACACAGCAAATATTTTCTTTAATACGCCAATCGGCAAACGATGCGCCATACGCGCACCCAAGGGGGCAAATAATATACCAGTGATCACAATACCAATAAATGCTGGCCAATAAATATAACCAACTGCACCCTCTGGAAGATTCGTTTCATCCAAGCCGGTCAGAGTGTAAGCCAGCATACCTGTTACAGCAATCGGTAGGCCGCATGCCGCTGACGTCGCCACTGCCTTGCGCATATTCGTATTACACCAAAGCAAAAAAGGTACGGTTAAGGTGCCGCCACCAATACCAACAATCGCAGACAATGCACCAATACCTGCACCCGCACTGCTTGTACCGATCCAGTTTGGTAATGTCCTATGCGCCGCCGGCTTTATATTCATCGCCATTTGTACGGCGACCAATAATTCAAATACGCCAAAAAATGTACGTAAAGAGTAGGCGTTCATCTCATCAGCTATCACCGCGCCAATAAAAGTACCCAGTATGATGCCAGGTACAAGTTTCCAAAATACAGGCCACTGCACTGCCATATGTTTGTGGTGAGCCCACGTCGATGAAATGGAAGTCATCACTATTGATGCCAGTGATGTGCCCACGGCAATATGTACAATAGTTTCTGTTGGAAATTGGTGACCACCAAATATAAATACAAGCACGGGCACAAAAATCAAGCCACCACCGACACCGAGTAAACCCGCTATCGTGCCAGCAAAGGCACCCAGTAAAAGGTAACTAACCCACTCCAATATCAAAAGACCTGCAATAATTGATATGCGACAAAACCACCTGATGCAAAGGTGCCTATGACAGGAATCAATATCGGTACAGAGAAACCCGTATAGTTTTTCTCAATGGTTTTTATTCGCCATAAAGATATATTCATTAAAGTGAATATAATAAGGGTTATAAAACTTGTTACCTTTGCCAAAGTTAGCAGCGGCAAACTAAGCGCCATTAATAGAATAATACTCACAACAACAAACGTCGCATTCAATGGCGTTTTCGTCACTATGTGAATACGTGAAAACCAAGCATGCAACCACCCCTGTGCACTCATGCCATATAAAATTCGCGTTGCCATAATCATTTGTACCAAGACACCATTTAAAACAGATAGCAGTCCAATAATGATAATGACCGTGGCCGGTTGCCCCGAAAAATGGGTGTACATATCAGCTAACGGTGCCTCGCTTCCCGCAAGTTGCTCCAGAGGTAACCCCACTACTGCTGTCATCGCAACTAACACATATAATGCAGAAGTAACCACTAGAGTGATAATAATCGCAATAGGAATAGTACGACTTGGTTGTTTCACTTCTTCAGCAACATTAACCATGTCTTCAAAGCCAATAAAGGCATAAAAAGCGACAAAGGCACCCAGCAGCACCCCCTGCCAGACCATTTCATCTGCGCTTGGCAACAAACTCCCCATATTATCGGGTAATTCAATCACGACACTACGTGCCGCCCAAAGCACTATCGCCAGCCCAATGATCTCAACCACCGTTAATAATGCTGCCATCCCTACCGATTGGTTGATACCCCATGCCGACAACAAACCAAGGCTAATGATTAAGATCGAGATAGTCAGCCATGCCGGTATTTGAATAAAACGATCTAAATAACCAACAAAACCATTTGCAAGCGTCGCTGACGACACAACTCCAACCAAAACGATCAAAAATCCAACCAGTTTTGCCAGCGCAGACCATTCAAACGCATGCTGCACATAAACCGCTTCACCAGCACTATGAGGATAACGTGCAACCAACTCAGCATAACTAAACGCTGTAAATGCAGCCAATAGAGCCGCCACCAAGAACGACGCGGGTGTAAACTGACCAGCTTCGCTAGCAACCTTACCAATTAAAACATAGATGCCCGCCCCAATAATGGTGCCAAGACCATAGAAGGTCAGCATCGTTAATGAAAGACTTCGTCGCAGCTTGGCTGATTCACCCATAACTATCAGGCTAATTCAGACTGCATTATAAAATCAAGTATGCAATATGATTACAGACCCACTTATGAATTTAGGTTTATAATACTGGCGTGGGAAAACGGTTTCGACATCGACTTTGGACAATAGCTCTGCTAATTAACTTGGTATGGCTTATGCCACCCTCTGCCCATGCAAAGAGCATTGAAGCGCAACGCGAGATATACAAGAAAGCGCAATCTGCAATAAGCCAAGGCGCAATCACACGCTATCGCAAGCTACGCAAACAACTTGACGATTATCCACTACGTGGCTACCTCGACTATGCCTATTTAAAGCGGCAGCTATACAAACCACGTGTTAAGGATTATCAGGACTTCTTTCAACACCATAGCGATTCACCTATTGCCGATCGCCTGCGTGGAAAATGGTTAAGAGTGTTAGCGCGACAAGGCCGCTGGAAACTTTTTCTTGAGCACTATAAGAACCTAAATAACACCCAATTAGCCTGTTATCAGGCGCTTGCTCTACAAAATATCGGCAAAAAGTCGCAAGCACAAAAGGCAACAGAGAAACTCTGGTTAGTCGGAAAATCTCAACCGCGCAGTTGTGACATCGTATTTAAAAACTGGCGTGCACATGGTGAAGCGACGCCTGCTTTAATATGGCAGCGTATCCGTCTTGCTATGCATAAACGCAAACCGAATCTTGCTAAATATTTAGCAAGATTTCTGGGACCCTCCGAACGAAAATGGGTAAAACGTTGGCGAAACATGTACCGCCACCCCGCGCGAATGCTGAATCATAAACATTTTCGCAAAGATACGCCGTTAGTTCGGGAAATTGTTCTACATGGTGTAGAACGACTTGCACGCATTGATGCCAATGAAGCAGCTAAGCGTTGGCGTACAATAAAAACCCGTTACCAATTTAACGAGGCTGATAAAGGAAAAACTCAACGACGTATTGCCCTCTCTGCTGCAACACAAAGGCTTCCGGAAGCCTTTTCATTAATGAAAACGGTGGATTCACGCTGGGCAGACGAACCCTTCCAAAAATGGCGTATACGTAGCGCTCTGCAAAATAATGATTGGACGGCTGTACTTCAATCCGTAGATTCACTAACAGAAACGCAACAGCAAAAAAGTGACTGGCAATATTGGCGTGCACGCGCGCTACAAGAACTGGGTTTTCAAAATGAATCTACCTCTATTTACAGTCAGCTTTCAAAATCATTCAGCTACGCCGGGTTACTATCTGCTGATAAACTCGGTATAAAATACTCTCTCGATGGTTCACCGCTTATTTCTAGCAAAGATGAAATTAAGAAACTGCGTAGCATTCCAGGAATTGCCCGAGCTGAAGAGCTTTATAAAATAGGAAAAACGATTGATGCACGACGAGAATGGCAATTTGCTATTAAGAAAATGCCCCCTCGACAATTACAGCTTGCAGCCATACTGGCGAGTAAACTAGGTTGGCATGATCGTGCTGTATTCACTATTGGTCGAACCAATACACTCGACGATCTAAAATTACGTTACCCTATTGTATTTAAAAAACAAGTTTTACATTATGCTAAACATAATAAAATACAACCAGCCTGGGTTTATGGTGTATTACGCCAAGAAAGCGCCTATATGACAGATGCACGTTCACATGCGGGGGCCTTAGGTCTAATGCAATTAATGCCACGTACTGCCCGCAGCGAAGCACGCCGATTAAAACTTCCTTTACGTAATCGACATGCCATTCTTAACGTCGACAAAAATATTCGCCTTGGTACTGCACATTTAAAACGTGTACTTGATATAAATAAAGGCCACCACGTTCTTGCAACCGCTTCTTATAATGCAGGTGTACAACGAGTTAAAAGTTGGTTACCGAAATCAAACAATATTCCTGCTGACATCTGGATTGAAACTATTCCTTTTAAAGAAACACGTAAATATGTGAAGCGAGTTATGTCGACCATGGCCGTGTTCGAAAAACATCTCCATCAGCCAGTAACCCCCATGTTAAAACGGCTTGATACCATCAAACCAAGATCTTAATTGCATAATATTATTATGGTTTAATTATCTGATTTGCTACCGACAGCATCTAGAGATCACAATTAAAAAATGTACTCATGATGCTAGAGAAACCCAAAAAACTCTTAATCGTCGAAGATAGCGAGGAAATAAGCTCATTACTTCAATGTGCCCTAGAAGGCCAGATTGGTGTTGAAGTGATTGTCGCCGAGAACATGGCAGCGGCCAAACTAGCGATTGCAACGCATGCAGACAGCTTCTTTCTTGCCATCCTCGATCTAAGTCTTCCTGACGCCCCACAAGGAGAGATAGTCGATTACGTCATCAGCCAATCTATACCCGTGATTATTTTAACCGCGACTAACAATGATCACATACATGAGCTGATGATGGAAAAACCTATTCTGGATTATATCGTTAAACACAATACGGATGAATTTCAGTATATTACTGATTTGGTTGACCGCCTCTATAATAATGCTGACAGAAAAGTCCTTATCGTTGATGACTCAAAAACCTCACGCTTACATTTACGCTCCCTATTGGAACAGCACAACCTCAATGTCTATGAGGCCTGCGATGGGCTTGAAGGTTTAGATGTACTTAAACAACATCCAGATATCATGTTGATCATCACTGAGTATAATATGCCTAATATGGATGGCATCGATTTCATCTACAAGGTTAGAGAAAAGTATTCTAGAAATGAATTATCAATTATCGGTATTTCAACTCAAGATTCTAATTCTCTATCGGTAAAATTACTGAAATCTGGCGCAAACGATTTTTTGAGCCGCCCTTTTCTTCACGAAGAATTTTATTGCCGCGCCAATCAAAACATTGACACTATTAAATATTATCGCCAAATGCGTGAGGCAGCAGTCACCGATTATCTTACGGGGCTGCATAATAGGAAGTATCTTTATGACGCCGGTACAAAATTATTTAACAATGCAAAACGAGGTCATATCTCGCTTACTGTGGGCATGATCGATATTGATTTTTTCAAGAAAATAAACGATGAACATGGCCACCATGTTGGTGACCTTGCCCTAAAACACATCAGCAATATTATGCAAACACAATTACGTGATGGTGACATCATTGCTCGCATGGGTGGTGAGGAATTTTGTATTCTTTGCGTTAACCTTGATCCAAATCATACATCTGAACTATTTAACCGGCTACGTATTGATATCATGAACAAGCTTCTTGTCGTAAATGAAGATTTAAAAATAGAGATGACGGTTAGTATCGGTATTTTTGAGGGGGAACATGACTCTCTCGATGCCATGATCAATAATGCTGATGCAGCTCTATACGATGCAAAACAATCTGGTCGTAATCGTATCAGTCATTTTTCTACAATACCAACTTCGGAATAGATAAAGTAAGTACAACTGTTTATTTTCTTATTTATTTTTAAGCTGAATTTCTCGTAAAATTTCCCGACGTTGTTCTACAGGTAAAACCGTTATTTCCTCAACATATAAATAGAATTCAGATAAATTATCTTGGTAATTTTTTAACAACGCTTCGAATGCATCTACCTGTCCATGATAAGTAGCAATAGGTGCTAACCGCGCATTATTCAGTGGCTTATCAAACCAATGGTCATAACCCGCATAACCATCCCACTGTTCTTTTAAAAGAAAATATTTTTTCCGTAACAAAGCCAAGAACCGTTGCTTGTGCATACGTTTTATCTTGTCACTCTGTGGTGAGTCATATATAACTTGCAGTTTATCTCTGTACTTCAGCAATAATGCGACAAATTGTTCTTCTCTTTTTTGATCTATTTCATAGTCAATATAATACTGTGGTCGTTGTTCATGTTCGAGCCAACGCTTCACACCTTCATTTTGCACCGCCATTGCAAATGATTCGTTTAACTCACTATCATCTTTAAAATACACGCGCTCATGTGCAAGCTCATGAAAAAGAATACCCGCTAAGGTTAAATCATCGTAACGCAACATCGGACTGTAGATTGGATCAGCAAAGTAACCTCGTGTTGAGTATGCTGGTGAAGGGGCTATATGCACATCCCAACCTTTTTCTTCTAAGCTCTTTGCAATTGATTCAGCATAAGCTTTTATAAAATATGAGCGGTAGCCAACGCACCCCAAAAAAGGATAACACCACTGCTTAGTTGCTAGCGATAATTCTGGTGTTGCAAATACATTCCATAATACATAGTTGCGCTCAACATCACTGTAACTACGAAAACTGGCTGAGTCGGGTAGTGACAAATCCTTAACGGCAAAGTCATGCATACGTTCAATGTTTTGTAATTTCTCGCGTACTTCCGGTTTCGTTGATGGATCTTCAAGCACTTCGGGAATGGGACGGCGTTTTGATAAAACATCTAACTGACCAGAAACGGCATGGCCGTAATATTGCAGTTCCGCGCAGCCACAGAGTAGCAACAACAATAATGACAACAGTAAATGTCGTGTATAAAACATAAGAACAAATTAGACAGGATCAACATGATTTACAAGATATAAATTATTATCATAAATAACATCCTATTAATCTTGTCAGATATTTTATACAAAATAAAAAGACCGCCCATTGGGCGGCCTCTTATACAAACCTACAAATGAAACTTATAGGTTTGAGTAGTAGTCAATCAAAATCTTAGCTACTTCAGGGCGTGAGAATTCTTTAGGTGGCGCTTCGCCATTACCTAACATTTCACGAACCTTGGTTCCTGACAATAATACAAAATCGTCTTTTTCATGGTCATCCACTTCACGCATCATCACAACCTTATCCAACTTCTTAGACCAAGCTGTATGATCTGCCATGAACATTTCGATTTCCAAAGCACCTGCTGGTACTTCATCTTCAAAAATAGTTTGTGCATCGAATGCGCCATAGTAGTCACCCACGCCAGCATGGTCACGACCAATAATAAAGTGTGTCGCACCCATGTTTTGACGGAAATAAGCATGTAGCACGGCTTCACGTGGGCCCGCGTAAAGCATATCGAAACCATAACCGGTAACCATTGCACTGTTCGCCGGGAAGTACACTTCAACCATTTTACGAATCGCCGCATCGCGAACGTCAGCTGGAATGTCGCCTGGCTTCAACTTACCCAACAACATGTGAATCACAAGGCCATCACAACCAAGGCGATCCATTGCCATGTGACATAACTCTTCGTGCGCCAAATGCATTGGGTTACGTGTTTGGAAAGCAACCACTTTATTCCAACCGTGTTCAGAAATTTCGTTACGAATTTCTACCGCAGTACGGAAGGTATCTGGGAAATCATTAATAAAGTAACTGAAGTTCAATACTTGAATTGGACCCGAGATAGCAAAGCGACCTACTGAATTGAATGCAGCGACACCAGGGTGCTCCATATCATCGGTGCGGTAAACCTTGTCCGTCATTGTTGCCATTTGTGCGTCTGTAATTTCTTCAATGGCTTCAACTGTTTGAATCGCAATCACTGGATTGCCATCAACATTTGGGTCACGTAGTGCGATACGAGCAGCACCTTGAATTTCTGAGGCGTCTTCAACTAGATTCATAACAGGAACCGGGAAAAACTGACCGCTCGTGGTCTTCATGCTTTCAGCACAACCCATGGCATCTGCAACATTCATGTAACCGGTCAGGGGAGTAAAGTAACCACCGCCCATCATGACGGCATTACCAGCCGCTGCCGAGCTAATCACAACTGATGGCAGACCTTCAGCTTCTTTGCTCAACGCAGCATGTTCTGTTGTATCGTAAACGAACAATGGCTTCAGTTCGTCGGCACCAATTGGTTTGATCATGGTTTTTCTCCGTATCTAATATTATTAAATTCAGTTTGCGGCGGCGCATTTACGCCTTTCTTCGCATCAGGAATGCCTTTTTACATAGGATCGCTAGGCGAGGCAAACAAAATTACATTAATAGATACCATGATGGGGCTTATACGCTCGCTATCACCCTGATACTACAGGCTCATGCTATGATCTCGGTATGAAAACCTATTTAGTGGGCGGCGCTGTCCGTGACAAATTACTCGGCATCAAAGCAAAGGAGCACGACTGGGTCGTGGTTGGCTCAAGCCCTGCAGAAATGCTCAAATTGGGCTTTATGCAGGTTGGCAAAGACTTTCCTGTCTTCCTTCACCCCGAAAGCAAAGAAGAGTACGCCCTCGCCCGTACCGAGCGTAAAACCGCGCCTGGTTATGCCGGTTTCAGCTTTCATGCTTCCCCTGATGTTACTCTCGAAGAAGATTTACTACGTCGCGATCTCACCATCAATGCCATCGCGATGGATGATGATGGCTCACTAATTGATCCCTTCAATGGCCGCCAAGACATTGAAGACGGCATGCTTCGCCACGTCTCCCCCGCCTTTGCCGAAGATCCTGTGCGCATATTACGCATTGCCCGTTTTGCTGCCCGATTTGCCGGCTTCGGCTTTAAGGTATCCCATGGCACAAATAAACTCATGCGCAATATGGTCAAAAATGGCGAAGTAGATGCGCTGGTTGCAGAGCGTGTTTGGAAAGAATTTAACACCGCACTCACTACCGACAGTCCCCAGATTTTTTTTAAGGTATTACGTGGCTGCGGTGCTCTACAAAAATTATTCCCAGAAATCGATGCTCTATACGGCGTACCACAACCCGAACATCACCACCCTGAGGTTGATACCGGAGTACATGTAATGCTGGTACTCGAACAATCGGCAAAACTCAGTGATAACCCACTGGTTCGTTTTGCCGCATTAACCCATGACCTAGGTAAAGGCACCACGCCTGAAGAAAAATGGCCTCGACACATTGGTCATGAGCAACGCGGCATTAAACTTGTCGAGAAGCTTTGTGATCGCTTACGCGTGCCAAATGAATTTCGCGCCCTTGCAAAATTTACTGCGGAATATCACACCCACTGTCATCGTGCGGATGAGCTAAAAGCCGCAACGATGCTAAAAGTAATTGAAGCTGGTGATGCGTTTCGTAAACCGGCACAGTTTGAAAATTTCTTGTTAGCCTGCACCGCTGATATTCGAGGTCGTCCCGGTTATGAAAACGATGAATATCCACAAGCTGAGTTATTTCGCCGCGCATACGCCGTTGCTAACGCCATCAATACGAAAGAAATTCTTGCAGAAGGACTCAAAGGTCCGGCGATACGTGATGCATTAAAGACCAAACGTATTGAAGCAATAAAGAAAGAGCTAAATAAAAAATAGGTTTTTCTTTTCACTATTGCTGTGAAAAGTAAAGCAAACACTCATTGCAAAGACATTCTCTATATTCAGATAACATCTTTTTACGTTGCGCATCTGTGAGCAAAACAGTTGAGCATTGGCAATTTATTATATCATTCGCTTTACACTCAAAATCTTTTTTACAACGTGAGCACTGTTTAATTTTACCGCGATACATTTAGTGCGACCAGAACAACGTTACGATTTAGGCTTTAATATACTGCCAATCTTCTTGCATACGCTGGATGATTTGTTTTAGAGCAGACGGGGCAATTTCCACCTCAGGTAACAACTCAACATCCACGCCCTTTTCCTGCAAGCGCTTAATTGCTTTAGCACAAGCTAAAAACTTCACATTAGGATATTGCGTTACTAAAGCTTGAATACGCTGCTGATAAGAAGGCTTGTCATTCTGCATCAGCTTAAGTCCACCATCATTCGCGATGACCTCAAGCTGCAACTCTTTATCATTGGCCTTATATGCTGCAAGCATCTGCGCGGCACGATCTAATGTCGCATTGATTTTATTCGAATCAGATGAGGTAAGATGCAAAATCACATTATTAAATTGCGCTTGTGTGTTTCCAACTGGTGAGCTGGCCAATTGTCGATCCGAAGTCACACCTTGGTGACCAAACCAACCTAACACCACACCAAAACACAACACCAAGCAAGCCGCCATTGCCCAACGTGTATATGATTTATTAACCGCCACTCCATACTGATTTGCACTATCGCGTTGTGATGGTTGTTCGTAAGCATGCTGAACCATGTCACGCAATAGACTTAATTCATTCATGCGTTGCTTAACGTTATTGTCAGCATTAATTGCTGACAACACCCGATCACGCTCATTGGCATCGAGTTGCTCATCCAGAAAAGCATTTAGCTCTTCATCTGAAATAAAGTATTTATCTTGATTCAACGTCTACGACTCCTTAAGTCTACTACCTCGGCACTGCTTTCATGTTGTGAAACTTGATCGAGTAAAATTTCTTTTAAATGGCGACGTGCACGACATAATCGACTCATCACCGTTCCTGCCGGTATTTCTAAAATCTCAGCCACTTCTGCATAACTACAGCGTTCCAAATCAACCAAGGTAAGCACTTCACGTTGCCCTATCGGTAAACACTGCATTGCTTGGCGTACTCGCTGAACAGTCTCGTAGCGAGAGTTAACTGTTTCCGGTGTTTGCTCATCAGCAAAAACACTTTCATCGTATTCAATCGTTTCTTTCTTGCACCGCAAATAATCGTTCCATGTATTCTTAAGTATTCTGAACAACCATGGCCCAAGCGACTCTATATCCCGTAGCTGCTTACGTTGACGCAAGGCTTTAGAACAAGTCTCCTGCACAAGATCATCTGCTATATCTGGGCTATGGCTCCATGCAAAGGCAATTCGATACAAGCGTTCACGATTTTTCGCAAGGGCTTGCTCAAATTCACGACTTTTACACAGTGCATCAAACAACTTCATAATGAATTTCCACAGTTCTTAATTATCTAGACGAATACCATCAGGAATTATTCCATCTGTTTGAGCTCTATAGGTATTTTTTATACTTATAACCTACATAAAATATGTGTATAGATAAAATGGAATAAATAACAAACCCGCTTCGTCTATTCACTGATTGCTATCTTTAAGCCTATAAAAATAGGTATTAGGCATATAAAACTATAATAACGATTTTTTGTTCTATAGCAGTATTGTCAATTAAAAACTGACTGATAATAAAAATTATATTTAATTTAATACCATCCGATTTGGAGAAACACATGTTCACATCTACAACGATTAAACGCAGCGTTATTGCGGCTGCGTGCACGACAGGGCTGTTGCTCGCTGGTACGGCCAGTGCCGCTAACTGGCTCATGCTACAGGGTACGGAGCACCCAAAGAAAAAAGGTCAACGCCTATTTGCCTTTGTTCAGCCGGCCTATAGCTCTAGCAAGGGTGATAAATTACAAGGTTTACAAGGCGGTGCTGCCATCAACAATGGTGCAGATGCTGTACCAAATACAGTAACACCCGATTTTAACGAAACATCGCAGGTTTACCTGCGCCGCGCACGGCTCGGTTCACGCGGCACCTTCACAGGTGGTTTCGCTAACAGCTTCACAGCGAAAATGAACTACTTCTTCCTACTTGCACTTGATGACGGTTTATTTAACCAGAACCAATTCTCGAGAGACCGTGATCCAGCCACCATCGATCACGCGAGTTTAACCTTCAACCATATTCCAGGTGCTCGTATTCGTGTTGGTTTATTCAAAAACCCAATCTCAGAAGAAATTTTTCAAGCAGTAAACACCATTGACTTCATCGAGTTCACTACATTTGGTGCTCAACACGTCTTAGAAAATTTCTATTCAGGTAATGCGGCAACCGTTGGTTCTGCTGGCGCATTCAGCAATGCGGTTGGCACACCTCAGCGATCTGCTTATGGTTTCAGTGCCGCACGTGACTGGGGTGTTCAAATCTTTGATAGCTTCAAAGTGGCTAACAAGTCTTGGGACTTAAGCTACGCGATTAAAATCGGTCGTGGTGAAGCGATTAGCCGTGGTAGCGATAGCGATGGTAATAAGGAACTTTATCTCTACGCCTCTGCTGAAAAGAACCTGCCAGGTGGTCGTGGTCCACGTAAAAACGGCATTAAATACTATGCATGGCACCAAAGTGGTGAGCGCGAATTCTACACAGATGCAACTAATCAAGAATTTGACCGTACCCGTTATGGTGTTGGTGTTAAGGGTCTAGGTAAATTCTTCGGTTCTAAATACAAGCAACGTTTCGCTGCTGAACTGGCTTATGCCGAAGGTATGATCTTCACAGGCCCATCTGCTGGTGTTGCACGTGGTAATGCTACTACCGGTCCAGGTGCTGTTTCCTTTGCAACCGATGACGACAATAAAGCACGTGGTCTACAACTAGAATACGGCTTCTACCTCAATAAAAATTGGCAATTTGATATTCGTTGGGCACGTCAAGATCGTCTCTATGAAAGATCGTCAAACGTAAACAAAGGTGCTGAACGTAAGTTCACTGAAACTACACTCGGTGCGACTTATCACTTCACCAAGAAGGCGCGTTTGACTGCTAACTACACCTTCCGTGATGTAGATGTGCCTAATGATTACGACACGACTACAGGTCTTGGAGCAGGTAATCCTGTCAACTTTACCAATAACAATGCGGATGTAGTGGCTGATTCAATCGGTGACCGTATTGGCCTACAATTAACTTACATTTTCTAATCGTTAGTTACATGTAGTGTTATTAAAAAGCCCCGCGGTGCGGGGTTTTTTTTCGCTCCGACTCAGGATAAGTGGAGTGCGCATAATGATACCGCAGGTATCTTTGCGTCAGTGAGCTATCGAAGATAGATAGGTTACGCAAAACGAACCAATAGGGTTCTTGTACCATACGAACCATTGAAAATGATTGGGGTGCTCATAATAACCTGAACCTGCAGAGCTGGTTCAGGAGGTCCCTAACGAAATTCGTAGAGGTTCTAGGAAGAACCCGAAGGGATTCTGTGAACATAGAGACAGCTCGGAACTTCACCAATAAATATATAACAAACCGATACCAAGTATTAATCGATACACAACAAATGGCCACATACCAATACGGCTAATAAATTTCAGAAATAAATGGATACACGCATATGCAGCGATAGCCGATAAAAATGCTGCTGTTATTAACCCCATCCAGTCCACAACGATATCAGCTCGAGCCAGTTTAAACATCTCTAGGCCACCCGACAGTACAATCACGGGTATTGAAAGCAAGAATGAAAAACGTGCTGCAGCTGCGCGCTCTAGTCCCAGCATTAGTCCTGCGGTCATAGTGATACCTGAACGTGACGTACCGGGAATAAGTGCAACAGCCTGCGCGATCCCAACAAAAACAATGTCACCCCAACTTAGCGAATGTTCATCGCGTTGTTGTTTTGCCTGCCAATCAGCCCAACCTAATAAAAGGCCAAAACCAATTGTCGTAGCAGCAATTACTAAGGGAGAACGCAATTCACCAGAAATAAAATCATGCGACAACAAACCAGCAAGACCAACGGGGATGGTGCCAAGCAACACTGCCCATGCAAGACGACTTTCGCCAACCGTCTTTCCTTGAATAAGTGAACAACTCCAATCACGTGTCATTGTTCGCAACTCACTACGAAAATACCAAACCACCGCCGTTAAGCTGCCCACGTGCACAGCAACATCAAATGCTAAACCTTGATCTTGCCAATTATTTAGTAAAGGCAAAAGAATGAGATGCGCGGAGCTCGAAATCGGCAAAAACTCAGTTAAGCCCTGAATGATAGCGAGAAAAAATGTTTGCTCGATAGGCATTTATTATTCCTTATTTATAATTTGCCGCGTTGATCCTGAAATGTAAATCCCTGCAATGGCTCTGTAAGCCCGCGCGTTAAAGCAATCACTTTAAATAATTCACCCATCTCTGATGGTAAAACAAGTTGTTTGATTTGTTGTGTTACTTTTATTTGCTCTGTTTCATCCGTGAACTGGGGAACGCGTTGCTCGATACCCAGTGACAATAAAAAATGCGCCTGCGTCGTAAAACCAGCAACAGATAAATCATTGGCTGCGGCAATTTCAGCGAGTGCAGTAAAATCAACATGCGCGGTGATATCTTGCAAGCCAATTAAGATCATGGCATCAGGGTGGGCACGGTGTTGATAGTGACACATCAATGTACCTGTATTACGTTGCTTATGATAAAACTCGCGCCGTGAATAACCATAATCAATCAACAAGACCAAACCTGTTTCCAATAATTCGGCAATACTGACTAACCATGCATCAGCAGCGCTATTTATCTCTGACTCATAACCCTCGGGGAATTTTTCACCTAATTCGATTTCAATTTTATGTACCGCAAAAACTAATTCTTCGTTTGCTGGGCGTGTCGCCAACTGCAATTCATCGCCATTACTAACAATGACCTGCTCACGAACCTGATCATCTTCAATAATAAATCGCTGCACCGGCATGGCATCAATTAATTCATTGCCCAAAACCACGCCACGAAAACCCGATAAAGGTAATGCGTCTAACCACTGCACACGTTCAAATAGCTGCGGACAAGATTGTTTAATCGTATCTGCTTGACGTTGTCGCAGCTCTGCACTCAATTCAAGAATATAATAGCGATCAGGTAACTGTCCTAATTGTTCAAGCTCTAACAATATCGTTGCGGCCATGATTCCTGTGCCCGCACCGACCTCAAGTATGTCGGCATGGCCTATCTCATTAATAACTTGCGCACATTGAACAGCAATACTTTGTGAAAATAATGGCGATATTTCAGGGGCGGTCGTAAAATCGCCTGCGTTGCCAAATTTTTGTAGGCCACCACTATAATAACCATATCCCGGCGCGTAGAGTGCGAGCTGCATAAATTCAGCAAAACTAATCGCACCCGCTGAGTCAGCAATAGCAGAGTGGATCATTTGAACTAAAGTAGTGCTGTATTCTTTCGCAGCAGCATCAGGTTCAGGCAAAGAAGGATTTTGTATCGGCATGGCAACTAATTTATATGCATAGTAATAGCATTAGGTTACAGTGGAAAACATGATCGTACCAGCCATCTACAAGTAATAACGAGGAAATAACGTGGACGAAGAATCAATGTCATTATCCGGTAAAGTTGCTCTCGTTACAGGGGCAGCTCACCGTATTGGCGCAACCATTGTTCGTATGTTGCATGCTGAAGGTATGAATATCATCCTCCATTACCGGCACTCTCGTGAAGAAGCGCAAAAAATACAGCAAGAACTGAATGAGCTGCGTGAAGAATCTGTCATATTAATTCAAGCTGATCTATCTGAAACAGCAAAAATCAACGAAATGATACGTGAAGCCGTTAAAGGCTGGGGACGTATTGATGCCATTGTTAATAACGCCTCTAGTTTTTATCCAACCCCCATTGGCGATATAGATGAAGACGTCTGGGATGATCTTATTAGCAGCAATTTAAAAGCACCGCTATTTTTATGCCAAGCCGCCGCACCGTACTTAAAGCAGCAACATGGCAGCATTGTGAATATTACGGATATCCATGCCGATCGCCCGCTAAAAAATCACACTGTGTACTGCATTGCCAAAGCCGGATTGGTGATGATGACGAAATCATTGGCACGTGAACTAGGCTCTGAAGTTCGCGTTAATGCCGTTGCACCGGGTGCGATACTTTGGCCTGAAAATGATATTGATGATGTGACCAAAAAACGGATTGTTTCTGGTACTGTTTTAAAACGACAAGGTTCACCTGATGATATCGCGCGTACTGTACGTTTTTTGATTAAAGATGCGAATTATATGACAGGTCAGATATTGAGTGTTGATGGTGGGCGAACGCTGTCTAACTAGTGTTACAGAGAAATAGTCTGCTAACAATACCAAATCAAAATTCGAGATCGACTGCCCACAATTCCTGATCGCCTTTGTCAAACCGTTCCCACATTTCACTGTAGGTTTCACCCGTGAGTGGATAAGCCAAATCAGGCGCAAGCTCTGTTAAAGGCAGTAAAACAAAGGCATATTCTTCAATTTCACGGCGCGGAATGTGCAGGCCATCTTCTTCCAGAATCAGATCATCATAAAGTAATAAATCGATATCCAGCGTTCGCGCCATAAAACTTTCTTGTCCACGCAAACGGCCATGCAGCTCTTCAAGCTCATTCATTTCTTCATGGAGAGCCTGCACGGATAATTCTGTATTTAAAGCAACAACCAAATTTAAAAAATTGTCGCCTTGAAAACCAACCGCTTCACTTTCATACACACTTGAAACAGCCATATCAGGATAAAGCTCTTTCAAAATACGCAAAGCTGAACGGATATTTTTTTCCGCTTCAATATTACTACCTAAGCTTAAAAAAACACGTGCCATCAGTCTTTCTTGCCGCGCTCGATAATAATGCCTACACCTTGTGCACCACGTATTGCACCTTGTTTATTCAGCACAACCTTAACCCACGGTACGTTAAATTCATTCAAAATGATTTCAGCCACTTTCTCAGTCAATGTTTCAACTAATTCAAATTTTGCGTCACCAACATATTGAATAAGACGTTTAGCAACCGCTTTGTAGTCAAGCGTATCATCAATGTGATCGCTCGCTGCTGCCTTTGAAATATCAGTGGCCATTTCTAAATCGAGTACGACAGTTTGTTTAATCTTACGCTCCCAGTCGTAAATCCCAATCACCGTTTCGATCTCTAAATTTTTAAGAAAAATAATATCCATACGAGTTTCTAATGTTGTGAAATCTGCGCGCACTTTAGCACATTTATTCTTCCTCGGGCTTGCGTTTCATCTCAGCACAGTTTCCAATAGCGACATGCAAATATTCGATATCAGCCTTATTATTGCTGGCTACCTGCTCGGTTCGCTATCCAGTGCCATCATTGTCTGTAAATTAATGGGTTTACCCGACCCCCGGACACTGGGTTCAAATAACCCCGGCGCGACCAACGTGCTCCGCTTCGGTGGCAAAATGGCCGCTGCAATTGCACTCGCTGGCGATATGATAAAGGGCGTTATTCCTGTTATTACCGCACAATTATTGGGAGCGGATAACTTAACCACCGCGCTGGTTGGCTTCGCCGCCTTCATCGGTCACCTATATCCCGTCTTCTTTCACTTCAAAGGGGGTAAAGGCGTTGCCACCGCCTTTGGTGTTTACCTCGCCTTATATTGGCAAATGGGGCTCGCGGTTATTTTCTGTTGGCTGATTGTTGCCAAAGTATTCAAGATTTCCTCTCTTGCTGCGCTGATTGCATCCGCTTTTGCCCCTGTCATCATTTGGTATCTAACAAAAAATATGGACTGGGTGATTATTACCAGTGTGATCACTGTGATGCTGACATGGCGACATCGTTCGAATATTCAGAATTTAATCCGTGGTAATGAAGACAGTATTGGAACGGACAAGCAGTGAGGCCTAAATTCAGCCTCACTTATCATTCTTACTTAGTAAGATAACCCTGGCCGTTGGTATAAATACTCATCACTTTTAAGTTGCTTCAACATAAAATCTGCCACGGCTGCTCGTGATATTTTCAATTTCAATTTTCTCTCTGTCGCAGCAAAACCCTGCTGATAATCCTTGTTAGCCGGCTCATCAGTAAAAGCGGCTGGATGGACGATTGTCCAATCGAGAGAACTATTTTCCACTATCTTTTCTTGCTCAACATGATCTTTAAAAATACAACGTAAAATAAAGCCGAACATGATGTATTTCCAAAAGAAATTGAGGTTAGCGCGACTCTCACCCACGCCAAGCGTTGACTGACAAATAAGCCGCTTCACCTGCTGCTGTTCCATTGCCTCAACAATATGCCGTGTCCCAACTGAACGTACTTTGCCGGTTAACTTGGATGATCCCAATGATACTAATACACCATCACAGCCTTTTATTGCTGTCGAAACCGCCAATGGTTCAAAAACATCGCCTGAAAATGGACGAAAATTAGGATGCGTAATCGCGAGATTGGCTGGATTCCGTGCAAACGCCACCACTTGATGCCCTTGTGCTAGTGCTTGCTCAACCACGTGCCGACCAACTGTGCCTGTTGCCCCAAAAATAGCTAATTTCATAACAGCCTCCTTTTGCTTGACACTGTGTCAATTGATGTGAAATCGATTTAACCCTATACTTGACACCATGTCAAGTGATAGCTCAAATACCCGAAATCGTATCTTGAATGCCGCCTGGGAATTACTTGAGGCAAATCCAGGCCAAGCGGTGCGGATGATCGATATTGCCAAATTAGCTGGGATCAGCCGACAAGCACTTTATCTGCATTTCAATACGCGCTCTGAGCTACTCGTTGCCACAACACGCTATATCGATGAAGTGAAAGACGTTGATGCTCGGTTCATGCCAAGCCGTTCAGCAACCTCCGGCGCGAAGCGTCTTGTTGCCTTTATTGATGCGTGGGGAAATTACATACCTGAAATCTATGGCGTTGCCAAAGCCCTGCTCGCCATGAAGGATACCGATGACGCTGCCGCAACAGCATGGAATGATCGCATGCAAGCGGTTCGGCATGGCTGCGAAGCCGCCATCAACACATTGCACAATGATGGTTGCTTATCGACTGAATACAGCCCGGAGCAAGCAACCGATCTCCTCTGGACTATGTTATCGATACGTAACTGGGAACAGCTGACCATTGAATGTGACTGGTCACAAGAAAGATACATTGAAAAAACCCAAGCGCTCGCGCAAGGTGTTTTTATATCTGGATAAGCTGCTTAAAAAGTGACAGGGGCAACCAATTCTTCTAGCGACCACCTTGGCGTCGCTTTAAACCCTCCGCCACCTCGTTCACCCGCTTGTAAACGTAAGTGCCCTGCAAAGGCGATCATCGCGCCATTATCAGTACAAAATTCCATACGCGGATAAAACACTTCCGCTCGCTCTTTTTCGACCATAATTTGCATACGCGCGCGCAGTGCTTTGTTAGCGCTTACTCCGCCTGCAAGTACTAATTTATTCACGCCTGTCTGCTGTATTGCGCGTTTACACTTTATCGCCAACGTCTCCAGCACGGCATCTTGAAAGGCACGTGAAATATCTGCCTTGTTTTGCTCGCTATCACCCAGCTCTTGCCATGTGTTCAAGGCAAAGGTTTTTAAGCCACTAAAGCTAAATTCAAGGCCGGGGCGATTCACCATCGGGCGCGGAAAGGTCAGTCGCCCTGGATCACCTTTTTCCGCTAATTTCTCGATCGCTGGGCCTCCGGGATAACCCAAATCGAGTAATTTAGCTGTTTTATCAAAGGCCTCACCTACGGCGTCATCTAAAGTGTCACCGAGAATCTCATACTGACCAACACCCGCTACCTTCACCAACATGGTATGTCCACCAGAAACCAATAAGGCAATGAAAGGAAATTCAGGCGGATTGTCTTCCAGCATGGGGGCTAATAAATGCCCTTCCATATGGTGCACCCCAACATGTGGGACACCCAATGCCCATGCCAAACTCCGACCCACCGCCGCGCCAACAAGCAATGCGCCGACCAAACCTGGACCTTCGGTATAAGCGACGCCATCTATTTGTTCTCGTGAGGTCTTGGCCTGCGTGAGCACCTCATCTAATAGGGGCAAAATCTTCCGCACATGGTCACGAGAGGCCAATTCTGGCACTACACCACCGTATTCAGCGTGCAGCTCAACTTGGCTATAAAGCGCATGTGCAAGCAAGCCTTGTTCGCTGTCATAGACAGCAACACCTGTTTCATCACATGAGGTCTCAATACCAATAATTCGCATCTATTTAGCCCAATTCACTCAAAATATGTCTTTGCGCGGCATTCTAGCAGATAGATCGACGAAAACAGCTAGATAATTGCTGAGATCCTTTGCATTTTCGGTCGGATATCATTAAGATTGCGCCCCCTTGCAAGGATTGGGAGCGAATGCCCCAAGACTATTAATTTTTTAATATATTTGAACAGGTTATTTAAATGCCATCAGTAAAAGTTAGAGACAACGAACCATTTGACGTCGCACTACGTCGTTTCAAGCGTTCTTGTGAAAAAGCCGGTGTACTTTCTGAAATTCGCCGTCGTGAATTCTACGAAAAGCCAACAGCCATACGTAAGCGTAAAGCCGCTGCCGCTGTGAAGCGTAATGCTAAAAAGGTTTCTCGTCAGATCCAACATCGCGTTCGCCTTTACTAAAGAATTTTTCTTTAATAACTGAGTCGGTAAAGTATCGACCCAGTCATCAGGAAGCAGTCCGTGAGCGATCTTAAGAACCAGATCACCGAGGCCATGAAAACGGCCATGCGCGAAAAAGATAAAGCGCGCTTGGGTGTTGTTCGCCTAATGACCTCTGCGATGAAGCAAATCGAAGTCGATGAACGTATCGAGCTCGATGACACACGCATCCTTGCTATCCTCGATAAAATGCTCAAACAACGCCGTGAGAGCATCAAGCAATACGAAGCCGCCGATCGCCAAGAACTGGCTGATCAAGAGGCCTTCGAAATCACCATTATCCAAGAGTTTATGCCTAGCCAACTCGATGACGCTGAGATTGACGCAATTATCGATGATGCCGTTGCAACAACAGGCGCTAGCAGTATGAAAGACATGGGTAAGGTCATGGGCATCATCAAGCCCAAGATCGCCGGTCGCGCAGATATGGGTGCGGTTAGTGGTAAAATTAAGGCTAAATTAGCTTAATTCTCTAATCTCTGTTTTTAATCTTCGTCCCGACGAAGCATTAGCTCTTCTCCACTTTTTAAACAGTCATTGCACATCAGAATATTGAGTCTGAGTTTTATCTTGTTTCTCCTAGTGGCTCATAGAACCGCTATGCGTTTCATCATGAGCACCTTAACCTTTTTCAAAGGTTCAAGGCGTTCGCTACGCTGCACAATGCACAGAAAAAAATTTTCAACTCAAATTCATGGCTAAAACTTCAAGCTTACTTAACCCAAATCCAGCTTCACCATACTCGCGCTCAATTTTATCTTCCCGACGCATTATGCAGCGTGCGCGACCGGAGCGTAGCGAAAGAAGTACTTGATGAAACGCCGAAGGCGGTTCTGAAGCAAAACCCTACGAGAGGGAAGATAAAACTAAGTGCGAGCCCCAAATTTCATGCTGATCTCAAACCCAACTCCGCTTACACTATGACCATGGCTGGCAAAATCCCACAATCCTTTATCGACGAGTTATTAGTACGTACCGATGTCGTCGATATCATTGATAGCCGTGTTTCCTTGAAGAAAAAGGGCAAAGACTACATGGCATGTTGCCCGTTCCATGGTGAAAAAACACCTTCTTTTAGTGTCAGTCGCGAAAAACAATTTTATTACTGCTTCGGTTGTGGCGCCTCGGGCAGTGCCCTAAGTTTTCTTATGGATTACGAACACCTCGGTTTCGTCGAAGCGATTGAAATGCTCGCCTCACAAGCCGGTCTTGAAGTGCCCCGCGAAGAAGGTGGTGACAACCGTCCTCGCGTTAATTACGAGCCGCTCTATAAACAGCTTGAAGCCAGCTCACAATTTTACCGCGACCAACTACGCCACCACCCACAAGCGCAACGCGCTATCGATTACCTAAAGAACCGTGGCCTCTCTGGCGAAATCGTCAAAGCCTTTGGTATCGGCTTCGCTCCCGCTGGTTGGGACAATCTGATTAAACATGTTGGTGATGATCCTGTTGCCCAACAGGCACTGACAACCTCCGGGATGGTCATTGAAAAAGAGGAAGATAATAAACGTTATGATCGTTTCCGCGATCGCATCATGATCCCTATTCTCGATAAACGTGGGCGTGTTATTGCCTTTGGTGGCCGTGTGCTTGATGGCGATAGTCAAGGCGCTAAATATTTAAATTCACCTGAAACCCCTATCTTTCATAAAGGACGCGAACTTTACGGCCTTTACCAAGCGCGTAAGGCATTGCGCGATATTCCACGGCTACTCGTCGTTGAAGGCTATATGGATGTCATCGCGCTTGCCCAATTTGGGGTGCGTTACGCCGTTGCCACATTGGGTACCGCCACCACCACCGAGCATCTCGAACAACTGTTTCGTGCTACTGATGAAGTTGTTTTTTGTTTTGATGGTGATCGTGCAGGTCGCGCTGCCGCAGAGCGTGCATTAAAGAATGCCCTACCCGTCATTCGAGAAGGCCGAGAAGCAAAATTCCTGTTTTTACCCGACGGTGAAGATCCAGACAGTCTCATTCGCAGTGAAGGCCAGACTAATTTTGAGACCCGTGTCAAAAAATCCATACCTTTATCGCAATTTCTACTTGAAAATCTCTGCAATCAGGCCGATATACAAAGCATTGATGGTCGCGCTCGTTTATTAGAACTTGCCCGCCCCTTGTTTACAAAGTTTAGTCCCGGTATTTATCGCGATTTGATCACCGATCAACTCGCCAAGTTGGCAGAAATGGACTCAGAAAAACTTTCTGGCCATTTATACAAACAGGAAAGTACACCCAACAGCGATACAGAGGCACCGATACAGCGTAAACCTGCCCATGTTGCAACAAAACGTAACTCGGACAACCAGATTTTAGGCCGTATTATCCAGCGTCTATTGCATATGCCTTCATTGGCGATGTTGGCAGGTGAACCGAGTGAATTACTTGCTTCAGGTGAACCTGGTGTAAAAATACTGGTCGAATTATTAACCCTGCTTCAGGCACAGCCTGAACTAAATACAGCAAGTATTATTGAGCATTGGCGTGACACGCCCACCGGTTCAAGAATGGCTGAATTGGCAGGTAAAAAGCTCGACATCCAAGATGAAGACATCTTGCGTGATGAGTTTCGTGATTTGCTGTTAAAACTGCAGCAACAAGGGCAAAAACGCGAGTTACAGGCAAGACATGAACAAATAGCGAATAAACCACATTCGCAACTAACGGAAGATGAAAAGAAATTATTTAGCAATCAAACACTTACTGGTGAAGCACCAAAATAGTGAGTATAATTTGAACACTGACAAAATTGCATAGTTACGCTATAATTAATGGTTTTACTGGCGCGCGCGTTCTGCGTGCCTGATCAAGTCAGATTTAGAGGCATTTGAATGGATAAGGAAAAGCAACAGAAGCAACTTAAGGCGTTAAAAGCATTAGTTGCTAAGGGTAAGGAACAGGGTTACCTCACCTATGCTGAGGTGAATGACAGCCTACCCAAAGAGATTGTCGATCCTGAGCAGATCGAAGATATTGTTAGCATGATTAATGACATGGGCATTAAGGTCCATGAAGTTGCACCTGATCCTGATAGCGTCATTCTCTCCGATGGTGGTAACACCACTGATGAAGATGCGACTGAAGAAGCCGCGGCTCGTCTTGCCTCAACCGTTGAAGCCGAATTTGGCCGTACAACGGATCCTGTTCGTATGTACATGCGTGAAATGGGTGCGGTTGGCCTCCTCTCTCGTGAAGGCGAAATTCGTATCGCCAAGCGTATCGAAGCCGGTACCAATCACATGCTCAGCGCCATGGCGACCTACAGTGAGACTATCGTGACACTGTTAGCACAATACGACCGCGTTGAACGTGAAGAAGCCCGTTTAACCGATATAGTCACCGCGTTTATTGATCCAAATGCGCCAGACATTATTCCTAAGCCTGTTCAACCTCAAGATAAGAAAGAGGAAGAAGAGGAAGAAGAGGTTGATACCGGTCCTGATCCAGAAGAAGCAAAAGAACGCTTCGCCGCGATGCGTAAACTTTACAAGCGTTACCTAAACGCAGTGAACAAACACGGTAGCACCGATGAGAAATGCGCCAAGATGCGTACTCAGCTATCCGATATGTTCATGGAATTAAAACTAACGCAGAAACAAATTGATCGTTTGATTGAACAGATTCGTGGCATGGTTGACCGCATTCGCATACAAGAAAAAATCCTCATGGATGTGTGTGTTACGAAAGCGCGCATGCCTCGTAAAGAATTCATTGTTAGCTTCCCTGATAATGAAACCGATCCTGAATGGCTTAACAAGCATATTGATGCTGATAAGCCTTATTCAGCTGTGCTTGCTGAATATAAAGATGAAATTCTGCGCGCTCAAAACAAACTGATTGCGATGGAACAAGAATGTAATATGACCATCGGTTTGATCAAAGAGATCAATCGTAAAATGTCGATTGGTGATGCAAAAGCACGTCGCGCCAAGAAAGAAATGGTTGAAGCTAACTTACGCTTGGTTATTTCGATTGCAAAAAAATACACTAACCGTGGTCTGCAATTCCTCGACCTTATTCAAGAAGGCAACATTGGCTTAATGAAAGCCGTTGATAAATTTGAATACCGTCGTGGTTACAAATTCTCTACCTATGCAACATGGTGGATTCGTCAGGCGATTACACGTTCTATTGCGGATCAGGCACGTACCATTCGTATCCCTGTGCACATGATCGAAACCATTAACAAACTGTCGCGTATTTCACGTCAGATGGTGCAGGAAATGGGTCGTGAACCTACACCGGAAGAATTATCTGAACGCATGGAAATGCCAGAAGATAAAGTGCGCAAAGTAATGAAAATTGCTAAAGAACCTATTTCAATGGAAACACCGATTGGTGATGATGAAGATTCACACCTTGGTGACTTTATTGAAGATGCACTTGCGGTATTACCACTTGATTCAGCTACTATCGCTGGCCTGCAAGAAGCGACTCAAGACATCCTCGGCAGTTTGACTGCTCGAGAAGCGAAAGTCTTGCGTATGCGCTTTGGTATCGACATGAACACGGACCATACTCTTGAAGAAGTAGGTAAGCAGTTCGACGTAACACGTGAACGTATTCGTCAAATCGAAGCGAAGGCATTACGTAAATTGCGTCACCCTAGCCGCTCAGAACAATTGCGTAGCTTCCTAGACCAACAGACCGGTTCTTAATCTTTAAAAATTAAGTACTACTTAAGAAAGCCTGTCACATGACAGGCTTTTTTTATGTCCTGCATATTTAATACTTCAACATCAAGCAAAAGCTGCTAAAATGCATCCGGTAAAAAGGGTCTTGACCCTTTTTAGGGCCTGTAGCTCAGTTGGTTAGAGCAGGGGACTCATCAAAATGGTGCGTCTATATTGAAAAATATAGAATGAACGGGATGAATTCAGGGAAACCTTAACAGCTATGAAAATAGGCTGATGGCAATCCTGAGCCAAGCCGGAAGTACACTTTCGGAAGGTGCAGAGACTACCTGAGGACTGGTGTTATTAACCAAGCGTCCTTAATAACAGGTTAAAGCGTCCCGCGCCCTAGCAACTTGATGTGCGTAATCATGTTGTGGGTGATGATATAGTCCGCTCCTGATAGAAATATCAGGGAGAAGTGAATCCCTTGGTCCGCGGTTCAAGTCCGTGCAGGCCCACCAAACTAGAAAGCACAGCTTACTTAGCTGTGCTTTTTTTATTTTGCGTAGTTCTTTCTCTGAACCTTATTTCAGTATAAAGCTGACCTTCAAAAAACGCATCAATAAATACTCTATTTTCTGAATGAACGATCTTCATGCCCTTTGCAACGGATGGCGTTGCGTTAAGGAAACGTAGCATCGTATCGGGATAGCGAATATCAAGTGATACACGTAATGGATAATAACCATCTAGAAAACGACGGTGATAAGGTCCATTAACAAGGCTGAAGGTCTTATCTTCGTTTTGATAAAAAACTCGAATCTGAGCCTCAGTACAAATACTCGCCTGTCGACTCACCCCTTCAAGCTGTACAGACTGACCTTCAACCCATGCCTTATCGATTCCTTTACTACTTACAACTTTGATATTTCGAATAAACTTGTAGCGATACACCACCTGCACCTCGGGAATCGCATCCAGGTTATAGTAACATTGCTGTAACCCCACCCAACCATCATCAATGCTTTGCTCTGATATATTCAGAATATTTTTAGAATACAGCGCCGTTTTATCCACAGGAGATATAAAATCAAGCTTACCTTCATTAACCTCCTCTGCCTTTATCTCACTATCGTCATTAAACCAGGCCTCTAGCTCCTCAGCTGTAGGTTCCCGCCCCGCTGATAATAAAGAAGGTGTCGCAACAATAAAGATAAGCAGTATTAATTTATTCATATACATCTCCCTCTAATGTGCCAATGCAGAAACTTTTAAAGAATGAGTAAGAGCTACCATTTTCATAAAGTCTCTTCTATTACCTTGGCTATATCGTCCGTGAGAGTGATACGATTTATTGTAATTGGGACAACATAACCATTTTCTGCGATATCTGGTGCATTCATCTTAATCTTGCCTGATATAGTTGATGAAATATTCAGTTGACTAAGAATTGAGTCGGATATTTTTCCCTGTGCCAGTGTGCTGAAGCCAATCAAACATAAAGCAAGGAGTCGAACGGTAAATTGTATGATTGTCATGATATGTCTCCCACATAAGTGTGTATACACTGTAATTGCAGGGACCATGCCAATAACCAAAGTACTGTTTATTCCTTAACTATATGAGATATTAACTGCGCAGTGCCTCGATTTTATGGTGCAACTTGCACCAAGTTCCATTGCACCGCGCAATAGACAATGTTTAAACATCAAAAGAAACTGGAGGATTAAAAATTAATTGCAATGTATACAGTCAACAACATAGCAAAATTATAATAATAGTGACTGTGTTCTAACCAGCAATTTTTTATGACGACTTATAGGCTGTTATGAATACTTTATCTTATTCTGAATCATTCCGATACATCAACTGCACACCGTCAATAAAATTACGCAAAATCTGCGCCTTACAGTTCCGGAAATGTCGGTTGTCTGGCTTACGAAAAAAAGCACTTAGTTCATGCTTACTGATTTTCATGTTTTTAAGCGCTAAGATTTCCAGCATATCTTCGGCTTTCAAGTCCAAGGCGATCTTTAACTTTCGCAGAATAATATTATTGTTAATCCGTTTTTCTGGTTCGATTTGCTGGCCTTCTTTTTTACCGCGCCGATCATTAATCAAACCGTTAAGGAAAATAGCTAATTCAATATCTTTCAGTTCTTTGACCTCAGGATCATCATCTTTCTTTAGCCAGTCACTCACCTCTGCACGCGTCACTTTATGATCAGCTAGACCAAACAAGGCGATCATTTTCGAATCATCAAAATCAAAGGCGTAACGTAATCGCCGTAATACATCATTGTTGGTCACAAAAGTTTCCTTAGCTCTGTTTAGCTATATCAATATTAAATTTAATTACCCTATAAGGTTGCCTTTACTCCACAACCCAGATAACTGTTATACGTATTGTATCTATCCACCCTCTGCAAATATAGCGAAAGCAATAAAAAAAGGCGCCCTAATGGACGCCTCTTTGATAACCAGTGTTAACACTGGTTATTCATGAAACCCCCAAACCGAGAGCAATAATCGGGATAGCCCTTTAAATTCACTGCTTGGTGCGTCAACAAACTTCTTTCGGTTAAAGCGCTTAAGAAGTGGCTGTGCGCCCGCTTGACCTTCTGCATTCAACAAGGCTTTTTGAATATTGCTTCTTGTTACAGCATCAACACGCTGTGAAATTGAGAAGGTGCGCGTCGGTAATGGCTTTTTCTTGGTTGTATAAAGAACTCTTAAACCATCCGTTTTACCTTTTTTCTTGAATTTTTTCCAAAAACCCATTGGCAAGAAAGCAGCATGACCCTTTCCTGATTTCAAGCATTTGAATGCATCTTTAAAACTACGTGCTGACACAATCACGGGTTGTTGTACTGGATTCGGGAAGGAATCAGACACCATCAACGTGGCAAGATTTGGTGAGTTCACGGCACACACTTTCTTACCGATTAACTGTTTGATCTCAGTGATCGTACCGCCATCTTTAACAATCGCACCAAAAACAAGCTTCCCAGGCAAGCGAGCGATAGGCACATGGTTCACTTTACTCATACGCCAACTCACGAAGTGAGGGCCATCAAAGATAATGTCGTATTTGCCTTTACGCATTTTACTGGTGTATTCAAGAAAGTTACGCGCAGGTACTAATTTAATGTTTTTACCTGTCGTTTTCGCAAGATAATCCACTAATGGACCATATAGCTCTTGGGTCTTTTTCAAGGACTGCGTTGGTGCTGTGGTGAAGCTAATCAGATCACCTTCTGCTGCATGCGCAGTATTTACCCCTGATAAGCCAATCATGCCTATGAGGCTCGCTACCCATAGCGATACCATCCCCTGTTTGATCAACATCATTATTTCCCCTCAAAATCATATTGTTGCTTTTATCTAATAGACCATAAATCAACTTTTTGCTTATTTCAGCCTAGATCCTGTACGAAATCTAACCAATACACGCCAGTCTTTGCAAAGCATGCAAAATACAACGTCTTTCCCGATATAAAGCTAATTACACCGCATCTTTTTTACTATATGATTTATATGAAGTTTCAGGAATTTAATCATGATAAGAACGGTTAATCTCATCAAATCCAGTGCCCGCATAGGTATTATTATTGCCTTTTCGGCCTCATTACTTGCCTGTTCAGATGATGCGGAACAAGCTAAGTCCAAACGCGCTAAACGCCCCGCGCAACTCGTCGAATATGCAACCGTTGATATCAGACCGATTCAACATAAAAGTCAGCGTACCGGCACGCTCAAAGCCCGTAAAACCATTCGAATATTCAACCAAGAAGAAGGCAGTTTAACGTCCTTACCTTTCTATGAAGGTGACACTATAAAGGTCGGCGATATTTTGCTGGAAATTGACGATAAACTACTTCGCGCGCAATTTGATAAGGCAAAAGCTACCCTAAAACAGGCTCAGCAAGATCTAAGGCGTTTACAAAAATTACGCAAGAAACGGCTCGTAGCAGAGGACGAAATAAATCGTGCACGCACAGCACTCAATGTCGCTGAGGCTGAACAGCGCGTGTTGGCAACAAGACTCAGTTACACCTCACTGGCATCACCTATCACCGGTCTTGTTAGCGAACGTCTAGCTGAAACCGGCGATGTTGCTCCACGTCATACCCATCTCCTGACCCTTATTGATACAGAGACACTGATCACCGAAGTGTCTGTTTCTGGCCTGCTCATTCCTGCATTAAATATTGGCGACACCGTTGACATCCAAATCGATGCACTACCTGATCAGATCGTGCAAGGCAAAATCTTACGCATTCACCCAACGCTTAATGCCAGCACGCGTAATGGTATTGTTGAAATAATTTTAGACCCCGCTCCTTCTGGTGCCCGACCCGGTCAATTTTGTCGCGTCAACTTATTATCGAGTATAACTGAACGAAAATTAATTCCATTTACTGCTCTACGCCAAGATAATAATGGAAGTTATGTTTACTTCATTAACGACAAAAACATCGCAATGCAAAAACCTGTTACCACTGGGCTTCGTTTTGATACCCGCATTGAGGTCATTACTGGTCTTAAAGAAGGTCAACGTATTATTACAAAAGGATTTGTTGGCATTAAGCATGGTAAGAAGGTTCGTACCGCTAATAAACCTAACCAAACACCATAACTATATCGCATGTCATTAAATTCACATCAAATGCGTTTTCGTTCCGGTGGCCTTGCTAGTTGGTCAATCCGACACCCTGTTGGCGTAGTGATGATTACCCTCGCCATTGTTATATTAGGTGGGTTTGTTTTAGATCGCCTCTCTATCAATTTATTACCGCACATTATTTACCCAGATGTACGCGTCCGCATTATCGATCCCGGTGTGCCGGCTAGCGTGATGGAAGATCGTATTACTCGCCAACTCGAAGAGCAATTGGCGATTACTGAAGATGCGATTAGTATTCAGTCACGTACATCGGAGGGACGTAGTGCGGTTGACCTTTCATTTAATTATGGGAAAGATGTTGATATTGCATTACGTGATGCCAGTACAAGACTAGACCGCGCTAAACGATTTTTACCAACATCGATCGATCCGCCTGTAATTTACAAGCGTGATCCTTCTCAAATACCCGTACTTGAATACGTCGTTAGTTCTGAAAACATGAATTCAGTACAACTTCGCGATTGGGTTGATAACACCTTTAGTAAATGGTTTCTCAATTTACCCGGTGTTGCTGCCGTTGAAGTGGGTGGTGGACTTGTCCGAGAAATATTAATCCAACCTGATCAAGGAAGACTGGCTGCACTTGGCCTAAGCATCGATGATGTTATCAGTGCATTACAACGCGGTAATGTGGAATCGCCTGCTGGTCGTTTGATCATGCAGCGACAGGAAATCATTAGTCGGACTTCAGGACGTTTTAACCGCGTTGAAGATATTGCCAATTTATCGCTGTCACTAAAAAATGGCGACACTATCCATCTTAATGAAATAGCAAAAGTCATTGATGGTAGTGAGGATGAACGACTACGCGTACGCTATAACGACATTCCCGGCGTAAAAATTTCTATCCAAAAACAGCCCTCAGCTAATACTGTTAATGTTGCCGATGCTATTTTTACACAATTAGATTGGCTGCGTTCACAAGAACTTTTACCCGAAGGTACAACGGTACAAAATGTTAACGATCAAGCCATCTATGTCCGTAATGCGCTCAATAATGCCAGTCTCGCTGCCCTAAGTGGTGCCATCCTTGCCATGCTGGTAGTTTATTTGTTTCTCGGTAATCTACGTCACACACTCATTATTGGTAGTGCAATCCCCATTGCTATCATGGTGACCTTTATCATTATGGGTTTAGGTGGGTTAACCCTAAACATTATGACCCTAGGAGGCTTGGCACTAGGTATTGGCATGTTAGTCGATAACACGATTGTGATGCTGGAAAATATTTCCCGACACCAAAACGACACCCCATCTAATCCTGATGATAAATTTGAATCAGAAACTCAATCTGCTATTACTGCAGCTGGCGAAGTGAACAGTGCCATTGTTGCTTCAACCAGTACTAATTTAGCAGCGGTGCTGCCCTTTCTCTTTATTGGCGGTTTAATTGGATTATTGTTTCGTGAATTGATATTTACAATCTCAGCGGCGATTGTCGCTTCAATGTTAGTTTCGTTGACCTTAGTCCCTTCTTTAGCTGCACACACAGCAAGCCAACAACGCAGCAATATTCGTATTGCTATTGATCGAATCATTGAATCATTAAAAAATAATTACCGCTGGTTCCTCGAAAAAACACTTGCTTCCTTTAAATTAAAAATGTCTGTATTCATTGGCTTATTCATTGCTTTTATTCTTAGTGTAATGACGCTTGCTGATCCTGAGAAAAGTATTTTCCTGCCGAAATTTGATGATGGAAAATTACGCGTTAGCATTGGTGCAGATCCGGGCATATCGCTAACCGAAATGGATGAAGCGGTACACAAAATTGAAACACTGCTTCGACAACAACCTGAAGTAACGGGTGTCTTTACTATTGTCGGTGGATTTATTTTTGGTCGTTCATCCTATGAGTCTAGCAACAAAAGCACTTTAACTGTTCAGCTTGTTCCCGTTAACCAGCGCGCATTAAATAACGAACAATGGAAGGATAAGATGACCGCCATTATTCGTAAAGAAAATCTTGCAGGCATTCGCGTTAGGCTGCGCACCTATGGCATACGTGGTTTCCGTACTAGTCGGGGTGATGATGATTTAAGTCTACGTATTCAAGGTGCTGACCTCGATATATTGAACACCATCGGTGACGATATTATGCAACGCCTACGTGGCACAAAAGGCCTGCGAAACCTCAAGCACTCATCAGAAGAGGTTCGTCAAGAACTCGCTATTGAAATTGATCGTGAACGCGCTGCTGCATTACAGCTTGATGTCGAGGATGTTGCCACCGCGATGCGCTACGCATTAGAAGGCACGGTTGTAAGCGATTTCATTGAAGGCGACCGCAGTTATAATATTCGCCTACGTTTACCTCGCAGCCAAATCGAATCACCTCAAGATATTGATTCTATTTTGTTGTTCAATCCGCGTATTGATCGGCCTGCCATTTACCTTAGTGACGTGGCCAATGTGAACATTGTTGCAAGCCCCGCACAAATTCTTCGTGACCGTCAGCAACGCTATGTTGAAATTAGTGCCTCAATCAGTGGCATAGCCGGCAGCGTGCACAGTGAAGTAGAAAAACGACTTGAAGGTTTAACTCTACCCGATGGTTACACTTTCTACGATGGTGGTTCTAAGCAGGCGCTTCAAGAAGGCCAGCAATTATTTGGCATTTTGCTATTCCTTGCGCTTTTCCTTGTCCTTGTTGTTATGGCAGTACAGTACGAATCGTTGCTTAATCCAATATTAATCTTACTTAGCGTACCTTTTTCCGTTATTGGTGTGATTATCGGCATACAGTTAACAGGCCTGCCATTATCAATGCCGGTTTGGCTTGGTTTAGTAATGCTGGCGGGTATTGTGGTTAACAATGCGATTGTCTTGGTTGAATATATCGAGCTACAGCGTGCAAAAGGGCTTGCACTCTATGAGGCAGTCATTGTTTCTGCGCAATTACGGCTACGACCCATCTTAATGACTACCTTAACAACCGTTGTTGGCATGTCGCCTTTAGCATTAAAGTTGGGTGAAGGTGCAGAGATGTTACAACCACTTGCTGTCACCATTGTCTCCGGCCTTACTTTCTCTTTATTTGTAAGTCTATTATTGATTCCGATTCTTTATCTCAGTTTTCATGACTTTAGAAATTATTTATTCGCTTCAAAAACTGCGATATAACTCGAAAACCAAAAGGGATCATCCAATACTTGTTGCTCACTTGCGGCTAATACCGCATTAAAGTATTTAACCAACAATTTATTTTTTAACATACCCTTATTTTTTAGTTTCTGGGTCACCCTTAAAATAACCGATGCCGGTGATGGCATAGGCCCATCACTAATAACATGCTCACTAGTACCATAGGCTAATAAATTCTCTTCACTCAACCGCCATCCCTGATCACTAAAGAATCTCTGCCAAGCTTGGTTAATGATTTTCGCTGCGAATTCAAAGTCTTCTTGCTTGTTTGTATATTCAGCCCAGTCTAATAATCCTGATGCAACAAAGGCATAATCTTCAATTGTTGCTCGGCCGATGGATTTCCCGTTTCCATCCCGTGCTCTTAATATTTGCTGGCCATCCCATAGCTCATTAACAAGAAAATCTCTTAAATTTGTAGCTGCTTGAATATCTTTTTTATCTTTCGTGACACGAGCAGCTTCAACTAAAGCAGAAAGCGCCAAACCATTCCAACCAGCAAGACGTTTAGTATCTACGGGCAACCCTCGTTTACCTCGTGCATTAAGCAATTTACTGCGTGCAGAAGATAATATTTTTTTTATTTGCGATTTTTTAATACCTGCTTGTTGTATCGTGTTTTCCTTTGCGAGTTCTTCAATGTCTTCTCTGGCAACCGGTAGAAATTGCCCTTCCAATGTCGGGGTACCAAATATTGACCATGCTGGCTCAACCACCGCCCATTCCTTGCTATTGAGAAGTGTTTTAACTTCTTCACGTGTCCAAAGGTAATACCCACCTTCAACGTTCTTGTCATCGACAGCCGATAAACTTGCGACTAAACCACCACTTTTAGTCCCCAGGGTATCTCGCATAAAGGCGGTTGTTGCCAATGCCGTTGCTTTGTATTTGTCACTTTCAAATATCTTAGCTGCTCGAAAATAAAGGCTTGCCAATAAGGCGTTGTCATAAAGCATTTTTTCAAAATGAGGAACACGCCATTGCGGATCAACGGTGTAGCGGAAGAAACCGCCACCCAAAGAATCATTGAGGCCATATTTCTGCATACTATCTAATGTTCTTGTTAAAAATTTTCCTGTTTTTTCATCAGGATTATTTTCATATTGTTGCAATAAAGCATCAATCCGCGGCACAACAGGGAATTTACTTTGTTCGCCAAAGCCGCCCATAAATTGATCTGCTTTTTGCATTGCATGTTTTATAAATACATCACCTGCATTGTCTGCCGACTCCGTCAGACCCACCTTATCAAGATCAATCGATTCGGCGACAAGTTCACTAGCAGCCTGCTTCGCATCAGCAAGTAACCCATCTGGGTCATTTCGCCAAAACTCTTCCAGTTTTTGAATCAGCGCTTTGAAATCATCATGCGGCAAATAGACCATGCCGAATAGGGGATAACCTTCTGGTGTGATAAAAACATTCAGTGGCCAACCTGAATAGCCGCGAGTACGATTAACAAATTCAATAAGGCGTGCATCCAATGCAGGATTTAATTCACGGTCCACTTTTACCGAGATGAAGTCTTTATTTAAAATTTTCGCCACATCTTCAGCTTGGTAAGATTCTTTTTGCATAACATGGCACCAATGACATGCAAAATAGCCAATCGAAACAAACAGCAATTTATTTTCAGCCTTAGCTCTCGCTACTGAGGCACTGTTCCATTCTTGCCAGTGCACGGGATCTTGGCCATGCATGGCAAGATAAGGGGATGGGTTATTTTTTAAAGTATTGCCGACATCCGCATGGACGAGAATAGGTAATAAGCTGAGCAATATGAATATTTGGCGCATTTTTATAAATCCCACTTAACTGTTACCGATATAAGACAACAAACTAAGGGATTTTATTCCCCCTATGGGGAAATTATTCATATATGTAAAATTAAATGACGGGGTTATCTGTGGTTTACCTCAACCTGAAAAAATTATTCAGATTTTTTTTCAGGTTCTAATGATTGTGGATCTGAGCCATCATCATCTTCTTCGTCCTCTTCCTCAGCCTCTATGCGATCAAACTCGGCTTCGACTTCTTCATCGGTAGGCTCAACATATGGTTCGTCAAATTCATCCTCTTCGGCTTCATCAGAAGCCTCATCTTTTTTCTCAGACTTAGTATCGGTTGATTTAACAACATCATCGGCTACTGCTGATGCAGCACTGGCTTTTTTAACGGTCTCATCGGGCATGATGGAGTTTTCATCTTCATCATCTTCGTCTTCATCACGTTTTGGTACGATGCGACGCGCAAAAAAGATCCCTGCTTCAAATAACAGCCACATGGGTATGCCTAATAATAGCTGTGAGATCACATCAGGTGGCGTCATCAACATCGAGATAATCAGCACACCAACAATAAAGTAACGACGCTTTTCCGCTAACTTATCGGGGCTAGTCATACCTGTCCAACAAAATAAGATTGTTGCAATCGGTACTTCAAAACAAATACCAAAGGCAAAAAACATTTTGATGGTGAAGTTGAGATAGCTATTGATATCTGGCGTAACGTTAACTACTTCTGGCGCAATCGCATAAAAGAAACCAAATACCAATTTAAATACCAGTAAATACGCAAAGGCAATACCAGCGTAAAATAACAAGGTACTTGATATCAGCAAAGGGACTATTAACTTACGCTCGTTTTGATACAAACCTGGAGCAATAAATGACCACGCCTGATACAACAAGTATGGGATCGCAAGAAAGATTGCCGTAAAAATAGCTAATTTAAAGGGTGCTAAAAATGGCGACGCGACATCAATCGCAACCAGTTGCTGCCCCTTAGGCAACACTTCCATGATGGGGATGGTTAAAAAGGTAAATAAATCTGCTGAGAAAAATAGCAGTGGTAATAAAATAACAATAATAACCAATACGCTACGTAGTAGACGATCACGCAACTCTATCAGATGCGAGATGAATACCGGTTCTTCGCTACTGCTATTCCCCTCGCTCATTACCGCTAGTCTTCTCTATTTTTTTTGTTTCTTTATCTGAGTCTAGTGCAGAACCATCATCATCAAAATCCGCTGATGGTACATCATCAACAATTGCACGCATCACATAGTCTTGCTTTTGGATATCGTCTGCGGCAGATTTTGTCTCTTCGATAATGTCGTGTATGCCTGTTGAATCTGCCTGTTGTTTTAAGACTTTCTTTAATTCATCAGCTGCAAGTTCCTGATCAATATCGGCCTTCACCGATGTCACAAAACCACGCATTTTCCCAACCCACATGCCCGCAGCCCGCGCAACCTTAGGCAAGCGGTCAGGACCAATGACAAGCAGCGCCACGATCCCGATCAGGACAAGTTCTGAAAAACCAATGTCAAACATGAAGGTTGGCTAAGAAGGTAAAACTAAAATCTTAGCTATTTTCCTTTTCTTTAGATACCACTTCTGCATCAATCGCATCACTGTCTTTTTTATCGATCTGTGCAGTATCGCCTTTCGCTTCATCTTCGCCATCTTTCATCGACTTTCTGAAGTTTTTGAGTGCACCACCAAGATCACCACCCACATTGCGCAGCTTCTTAGTACCAAATAATAAAACAACAATAACTAATATTAATATCAGTGAACCGGGTCCAATTCCGCCAAAGCCCATGATCTTTCTCCTACTCTAAATGTTATTTATCCGCGGCTACTTTGTCCGCGATGCTTTCTCTTCATGCCCGGATATTCCAACACGACGTGATAATTCATTAAGTACATCATCCGGACTTAAACCCGCATTCGCGAGCATCACCATCGTGTGAAACCACAGGTCTGCGGTTTCATAAATTATTTTCTCTTTATCACCAGACATCGCCGCAATCACTGTTTCTGTAGCCTCTTCACCAACTTTTTTCAAAATGGATTCAAGGCCTTTGTCATACAAACTGGCAACATAAGACTCGTCAGCATTCTGTTGCTTACGTGACTCAAGCACTTCGGCCAATTGTTGTAATACATCACTCATGATTTTGCGTATATCTCATTTGGATCTTTTAAAACTGCTTCAACCTCTACCCAACTGCCATCTTGATACTGTTTGTAGAAACAATTGTGTCTACCTGTATGACAGGCAATGCCGCCTTTCTGTTCCACTTCCAGCAGTATCACATCATTGTCACAGTCGAGACGAATATCTTTTACTGTTTGCACATGACCCGATTCCTCGCCCTTGTGCCATAACTTACCGCGTGAACGTGACCAATATACTGCTACTTTTTTCTCAACAGTAAGCGCGAGCGCTTCACGGTTCATCCACGCCATCATCAATATCTTGCCAGTACCGGATTCTTGCGCAATCACCGCAACCAGCCCATCGGCTGTCCATTTAACCTCATCTAACCAAGCATCGGACATACTGCCAATTCCACTCTATATATTAATAAACCTAGTGTAGCAGCTTATTTTGCTGCCATACGGCGTACTTCTATACCTCTGGCAGCCATATGCGCCTTCGCTTCGCCGACCGTATGGTCACCAAAATGGAAAATGCTCGCTGCCAGCACGGCATCTGCCTTTCCTTCAATAATACCATCTGCAAGATGATCTAGATTACCCACACCACCAGATGCGATCACAGGTACATCCACTGCGTCACAAATGGCACGGGTTAACTCAATATCAAAACCATCACGTGTACCATCACGATCCATACTGGTCAGTAAAATCTCACCTGCTCCATACTCAACCATACGAATAGCCCACTCGATAGCATCTAAACCGGTACCTTTACGGCCACCGTGAGTGAATATTTCCCACTTCTTCGGTTCACCTTCCGCGCTGGTGCATTTGGCGTCTATCGAAACAACTATACACTGTGAGCCAAATTTTTCTGCGGCTTCGCGCACAAACTCAGGACGAAATACCGCGGCCGTGTTGATGCCGACCTTGTCTGCACCGGCATTGAGCATAATACGAATATCATCTACTGTGCGAATACCACCGCCAACAGTTAATGGAATAAAGACCTGACCGGCGACTTGGCTGACAACATCCACAATCGTGTCACGATTATCTGAGCTCGCTGTAATATCAAGAAAGGTGATTTCATCGGCACCTTGTTCATCGTAACGCTTTGCGACCTCAACCGGATCACCTGCATCACGGATGTCGACAAACTGCACGCCTTTTACAACGCGGCCGTTATCGACATCGAGACAAGGAATAATTCGTTTTGCTAAACCCATTATTTACCGCACAGCTCATCAGCAAGTGATTGACCTTCTGCAAAATCAAGCGTGCCTTCATAAATAGCACGGCCTGTAATTGCACCTGTGATACCCTCTTCTGTGACTTTAGAAAGTTCGCGCACATCATCAATATTGGTGATGCCACCTGAAGCAATAACAGGGATCGTAATGGCTTGTGCAAGCTCAACGGTCGAATCAAGGTTTACACCTTTCATCATGCCATCGCGGCTAATGTCGGTGAAAATAATCGCTTCAACGCCATCATCTTCAAAGTGCTTAGCCATATCAACAACATCATGATTAGATAATTTTGACCAACCATCGATTGCTACTTTGCCATCTTTAGCATCAAGCCCGACAATGATGTGCCCAGGAAACTCAACACATAAATCATTTACAAAATGCGGTGCACTGACTGCCTTAGTACCAATTATGCAGTACTGCACACCCGCCTCTAAATAAGTTTGCACGGTATCTTCATGACGGATGCCACCACCAACTTGAATAGGTAAATCCGGGTATGCTTCGGCGATATCGTGAATAACACCTGCATTAACAGGCTCACCCGCAAACGCGCCATCAAGGTCAACAATATGCAAACGCCTTGCGCCAGCTTCAACCCAACGACCCGCCATAGCAACTGGGTCATCAGAAAAAATGGTTTCGTCATCCATCTTTCCTTGGCGCAGTCGCACACATTTACCTTCTTTAAGATCAATTGCTGGTATGAGTAACATTACACCCTTTCCTCTTATTTAAACGCTGCCGTCCCAACCAATAAAATTTTTCAATAACTGTAATCCGGCATGCTGGCTTTTTTCCGGATGACATTGCATCGCAAATACATTCTCTCTCGCTAGAGCTGAGGTAAATGCACCACCGTAATTTGTTGAACCTGCAATGAAGTCAGGTTTTGCCATTTCAACGTAATAGCTGTGTACAAAATAAAAACGGCTACCATCCTCAATATCTTTCCAAAGTGGATGCGGTGTCATTTGGAAAATTTCATTCCATCCCATGTGGGGAATTTTTAACTTCTCACCATCATCATCACTTAGGCCTGATGCAAAGCGACGCACTGTGCCCTCAATAATACCGAGGCATTCAATACCGTCATTTTCTTCACTACTTTCAAGCAGAGCATGCATGCCGAGGCAAACACCAAGAAAGGGTTTTGTTTTTGTGCATTCCTTAACTACATCCGCTAACTCGAGACGATGCAATTCAGACATGCAGTCACGAATTGCACCCACTCCAGGAAATAGCACTTTATCGGCAGCTAAAATTTGCGCAGGGTCAGCGGTAACGTTTACCGTTACGCCGGTGTCGGCAACATGTTCAACAGCCTTAGACACTGAGTGCAGGTTGCCCATTCCATAATCAATAACAGCAAGCGTCGTCATGGGTGTAACAGTTTCTTTTACAAACTGCCTTTTGTTGATGGCAAGATACCTTGCATACGAGAGTCAGCCTCCGCCGCCATACGAATGGCACGGCCAAAAGCCTTGAAAATAGTTTCAGCAACATGGTGTGCATTTTTACCGCGAAGGTTATCAATATGCACAGTCGCCTTAGCGTGATTGACGAAGCCTTGGAAAAATTCACCAAACAGATCAACATCGAATTCGCCGATCGTCGCACGCGGATAGTCGACGTGATATTCCAAGCCTGGACGACCTGAAAAATCAATCACGACACGTGATAATGCTTCATCAAGCGGCACATAGGCATGGCCATAACGACGAATACCTGATTTGTCTCCAAGCGCTTTATCAACCGCCTGACCAAGGGTGATACCAATGTCTTCCACGGTGTGGTGAGCATCAATGTGCAGGTCGCCATTCGCCTTAATATCAAGATCAATCATGCCGTGACGGGCAACTTGATCCAACATATGGTCAAGAAAGGCAACGCCTGTCTCGAAATTGGCGGCACCGGTGCCATCCAGATTCACGCTGATTTCAATTTGGGTTTCGTTAGTATTACGGGCCACGGTGGCCTTACGTTCAGACATTATGCTTCCAATCAATCTCTACTTGATAAATCAATCACTTCGGGCGCATAGGATACCCTGCCCTGCGCTGCGATCAAGCTTTTATTATACGTGAAGCTCAATACAGATGGCTAAATAGCCATTAACCACAAAAGGTTACAGGTTAATATTAACCTAATTTCTTTGTTGTGTAAGCTAAAGCCTGCAATGTTGTAACCGATAACGTTCGGGATGACCGCATCATGTTGAGCAATCTTGATCTAGGTCAATGTGTTATTTAGCACGTCGCTTAATATTAGCGGACGCTTATTTTATCGCACTACTTGCTTTTGGGAGATTGCAAAATGATTAATAGTTTTAAGCCTGCACTTGTCGCAGCCACTCTTTTGACAACTAGTCTAACTGGCGTTAGCGCTGCTGCTTATGAGGCAGGTGACTGGGTTGTTCGTGCTCGCCTTATCCACCTTGATACCAATGAAGATACCAGCACCATTCGTACAAACGGTGCATCAAATGCCGGTTCTGGTGTCGATGTGACCAGTGATACCGTTCCGGAACTTGATATTACTTACATGTGGACACCACATTGGGGTACTGAGCTTATTCTCGGTACAACCGATCATGTCGTTGATGGCTCGGGTACGCTGGCCTCGCTTGGTGGCATTATCGGTGCTGATGTATTGCCACCCACATTAACACTGCAATACCATTTCAGACCTAATTCCAATATCCGTCCCTATGCTGGTGTCGGTATTAACTACACCCACTTTTACAATGAAAAAGTGACTGGCGGTTTAGATGCACCAGGAGCCAAGGTCAAAATGGACAGCTCATGGGGTCTTGCTGCTCAAGCGGGTGTCGATATCGATATTAATGATGATTGGTTCGTTAACTTTGATGTGAAATACATCGATATTGATACAACTGCCCATTTCACTAATACCGCTGTTGCGGCTAGAGCATCTGTTGACGTAGATCTCAAACCTTGGGTATTTGGTATCGGGATTGGTACCACCTTTTAGATTTATAATGTCTCTCTAAAACTCCAGTTATATAGATATATACTGAGAGTCTGCTTAGCCGAGTAAGTTTGCTTACTCGGCTTTTTTTTCGATCCGCTTCGGGACGAATGGCGTGCACATATGGATAAATTGGAAATGTCTAAGAGACTCATCATGACCCGTGTTAGCTGGATTCACTACTTGTTTACCACTTGATATTAAAATGTTTTTTGACACTACTGGTAAATTATCCGACAATTCACGCCTGTTTTTCATCAATCCGCCCGTTCCTGGCAAATTTGAGATAATTAACCCGTGAAAAAAATTGGTATTCTTGGTGGTGGCCAACTTGCTCTTATGATGATCCCCTTCATCAAGGCATTGGGGTTTAAATCGGTCGTCCTAGACGAGAAACACTCACCCTGCAGAGACCGTGCAGATGAATTTAGGGTCGGCGATTTCACAAACCCCTCAGATTGCCAAATGCTCGCTGATTGTGATGTCGTTACATTTGAAACTGAAAACATCTCACTGGCTGGTCTGAACCATATTGCCCAAAACACAGCGGTATACCCTGCCCCCTCAGTTATTAAGCTCATACAAAATAAAGGCGCACAAAAAGCCTTTTTTAAAGAAAATGCTATCAATACGAGTGATTTTCACGTTGCCATTTTAAATAATGAGATTGATATCAATAACAAAGTCATCAAGTTAACCGTAGGTGGGTACGACGGAAAAGGGGTCTGGATCCCTAAACCTGAACAGCCTATTCACGAGCACTTCCTGAACCAAGAATGTCTTATAGAGGACAGAGTCAGTATTGATAAAGAAATCGCTGTCGTCTGTTGCCGATCAATAAATGGCGATACGGTTGTCTATGACCCTGTAGAAATCGTCATGGATGCTGACTTAAATCTACTCGATTATCAATTCAATCCGTCTACAGCCAGTGATGAACTGCAAAACCAAGCTGCTAATATTGCGACAAAGATCCTCACATTACTCGATTATGTCGGGACACTGGCAGTCGAATTTTTTATCGATACCGAGGGTAAACTTTGGGTCAATGAACTTGCGCCAAGGGTACATAATTCTGGGCATAATACCTTGGAAAGCGCGCCATGCAGCCAATTTGAAAATCATATTCGCGCAATTAGCGGCCTCGCACTGGGTGCAGCTAAACCAGCTAAACCGAGCCTTACCATCAACCTTCTCGGCTCAGGTGAAGCAGGCCCTACAAAAATTGATATAAATGATGAACTTGCTGAGAATGTCCATGTTCACCTTTATAATAAGGAAGAATCTCGACCGGGTAGAAAAATGGGTCATGTCACCGTATTAGGAAATATTAAGGATTTAATCCAAAATAAAGCTACCATTAGAGACCAAATAACAATTTCGGGTGAACAGCAATGAAAGAAATCGCCATCATCATGGGCTCAAGTTCTGACTTAGCAATTATGTCTGAAGCCAAAGACATCATTGAAACATTTGGCTTGGAAGCACATGTTGAAGTGGTTTCCGCCCATAGAACACCTGAAAAGATGGTGGAGTTTGGTAAAAATGCCAAACAAAATGGCTTTAAAGTAATTATTGCTGGCGCCGGGGGCGCAGCCCATCTACCTGGAATGGTTGCCTCGTTAACCACGTTACCGGTGATTGGCGTACCTATTAATTCTTCAAATTCTATTGAAGGCATTGACTCTCTACTCTCTATCGCCCAAATGCCTGGCGGTGTCCCCGTTGCCACCGTTGCCGTCAATGGCGCAATGAATGCCGGCCTGCTTGCGCTGCAAATTTTAGGTACAGCTAACTCACAGATCTCAGACAAGTTAGAAAGTTATAAAAATGAACTCAAGGACAAAGTTCAAAAAATGAATGACGAGCTCTAACGCGCTCTATTTAACCTGCAACCAAAACGTCACGGGCCCATTGTTAGTCAGGCTTACCTGCATATCAGCACCAAATTGCCCCGTCGCGATATCAGCATGCGTTGCTCTCGCCTGGCCGACAAAATAATCATATAAACGCTCACCTTCTTCGGGTGTCGCTGCAGGAGTAAAACTCGGGCGAGCACCTTTTTGCGTATCTGCCGGCAGAGTAAATTGCGGCACGATAAGCATTCCGCCACTGATATCGCGTAAGCTCAGATTCATGCGCCCTGCCTCATCTTCAAAGACTCGATAGCCTAATAACCTTTCCAATAAACGATCTGCCTGCCTCTCTGTGTCACCCTGTTCTATGCCAAGCAATACCAGTAAGCCCTTACTTACTTCACCAATTAGATTATCAGCGACTTCTACTCGTGCTTTTGACACTCGCTGCAATAAACCGATCATTTACTAATCCTTCGCGCCATATCTCGCGTGGCACTGACGAGGGCATCAATAATAGCGGGTTCAGAGGCCGCATGACCTGCATTCGCAACTACCTGCAATTCTGCTTGAGGCCATGCTGCATGTAAGGCCAAGGCCTGATCAACAGGACATACAACATCATAACGACCATGCACAATAATCGCGGGAATATCAGCGATTTTGTCAACATTATTGAGTATTTGATTGTCTTCTAAAAAACATTGATTCATAAAATAGTGGCATTCAATGCGCGCCATGGCTAAAGCAAACTTCGCTGAAGCAAAGGTTTGCTCTGTTTCTTTGCAAGGCAAAAGACTAATCGTATGCCCTTCCCACAATGACCATGCGCGAGCCGCTTCCAATCGCGTCGGTTCATCATCACTGGTCAAAAGTTTATAGTACGCGTTCACCATATCATCACGATCTGCTTCAGCGACTGGTGCTAAATATTGCTCCCAATACTCAGGGAAAATGCGGCTCGCTCCCTGCTGATAGAACCAATGAATATCCTGCGGGCGACACAGAAAAATGCCACGCAAAATTAAACCGAATACACGTTGCGGGTGTGCTTGCGCATAGACAAGTGCCAAGGTCGATCCCCATGAACCACCAAACAACAACCACTGTTCAATCGCCAACTTCTCTCGGATGGCTTCGATATCTGAAATGAGCGCCTGTGTTGTGTTGCCTTCTAATTTTGCATGCGGCGTCGACTGACCGGCACCTCGCTGATCAAATAAGATAATGTGATAAATCGCCGGATCAAAGAATCGTCGATGATAAGACACGCAGCCCGCACCGGGTCCACCATGTAAAAACAAAACGGGAATGCCATCTGGGTTGCCACATTCCTCTATGTAGAGTTCATGCGGCGCTTCAACCGCTAAACTCCACTGCAAAGTCGGCTCTATTTCAGGGTACAAACCTCGCATTGATCATTCAGCCTTATTTGAAATTCCCATCACTGAAGCAACGCCAGCCAACACCAAACCAAGCAAGATCAACGCCGGACCAATACCTGTGCCTAAAACAGTGAAAGCCCACCCCATACCAAACACCACACCTAAATATAGTGCGCCTGAATGTAATAAAGTACCCACAATAAAAATCGCACTAATCGCTTGTTTAAAACGTGTGCCAATGGTCAGCACCATTAACACCAAACCAACGGCAATATTCAATAATGCCTCTAGGTTACCATGCGCATGAGGCCCACCTTTAATCGCCGTGTTCGGTACTAAAGAGTTCAATTGCGTATTCAATGCGAGCAATGCCTTTGCATTAGCTCGTGCAATTTCCCCATCAGACATTGGCTCTAAGGTCTCTTGGTTTTCAAAACCGCTATCCGCGGCAAGCTGTAATGGCGCCATTGCTGACTGCTTACCTGCCTGTGCAGCACTAATATCAGGAAGATTATTCACCATCACTGGCCCTAGGGCAGCCGTTAAAACCAAATAAAAGAATCCAAATACAATATTACATTTACCTGTCATGTCTCTCTCCTTGTTATTTCAACTTATATTCAATGAGTTATCGTTACGGTGTCATTCTACCTACAACGAGATAGTTGTTTATGGGGAAATATCCTACAACACTCTCAGCAAACCCTGACAGCCAGCATGCGCCTGATGGCGCATAATTCATAGCGTCAATCTCCTTCCAAAAGAGTGACATTTTTCCAACCCAGTCCTTGTGGCTGGGTTTTTTTTCACCTCGAACCATCGGAGATGGTTGAGGTGATCACAAGGAAGCCCGAAGGGATTCTGTGAGCGGTAAAACTCCACGCCACAAAAGCCAAATAGACAGCAATAAATCCAACGTTCCTCAGGTAAATCGGAGATTGCCTTGAGCCATTGGAAATGGCTAAGGTACTTATGATGAACCCCGTAGGGGTTCTATAAGCAGTAGGGTGCTCATAATAACCAGAACCTGAGGAGCTGGTTTAGAAAATCCCTAATGAACCTCATAGAGGTTCTAGGGAGAATCCCGCGGATGCTTTTTTCCCAGCCTTACCTCCTAGCTATCACCATAAATAAATGTATAGAATTATCCCTATCACCCCAAACCAACTTTATTTTTTATAGCTAGAGAGGCCAGACATGATTAAGCGATTCATCACAACAGCCTCTTTTACCGGCATACCTTTCGGTGTTTTCATGGGACTATTTTTTACTTGGCAATATGGAAATGATTTTGGTATTCCAAGTGGTATTGTATCAGGTATTTTTTTTGGTTTAGCAATAGCGGCCTTTGTCGAAAGACAACGAAAAAAAATGGAATCAAACGACGGTACTTTTGAAGGTGAAAAAATTATTCATCAAGGACCTGCTAACCACTTTTTAAATGGTGAAGGAAGAGGCGGTTGGTTAACACTCACTTCATCTCTTTTAGCATTCAGATCTCATGGTAGTAACGTGCAAAATCAGCCATACGATCTTAACGTTAATGAAATCATTGGTGCTGACCCAGCCTTTACATTCTACATTATCCCAAATGGATTACGCATAAGTACTAACAAAGGAGATGAGCCGTTATTTGTAGTATCTAAACGAAAGCAGTGGGCTTCGCTTATTAAACAACAAATCAAAGCTCATTAAGGTACGCAAACGCTCGTCACAATCAAGGTTTACAAATCACAGTGTAACCGCCTCAAGCAGCAAGCTGTGCAATCATCGAATCAAGGTTAGTACGTGAGTCAAATATATTCGCCATTACGGTATAAATTGTTTCTTTTTTAAGGCCTAAGATCTCCAACACTGTATCATCAAGCGCACAATTTGTTTCATCACCAATTTCCATATTCGCTAACACACGGTTAACAACCTGCACCAATAACACTTCACGCTGGTATTCCCCTGTGTATTCTTTGTCATGGTGATGTTGCATGACCTCAATCACTTGATCTGGCATATTCCATCTGCGCATTAACTTCGCAGCCACATCAGCATGTGTAGTGCCGTAGTGTTGTTTCTCAAGCTCAACCATTGGCATGGTTAAATTCATTTCTGCCTTTTTCGACAGCTCAATAAATTCATCTGGAAAACAATGTGCAACAATCATAAAACCAATATTGTGCAATAAACCACTTAGATAGGCTGCACCTGATTTTATTTTGCAATGCATTGGCATAACACGCGCCAATGCCTCGCTAAGCGCGGCACAGTAAACCGCATGTTGCCATAAATTCTTTGCACTCAGATAACCAGTGGAGGGAATCGTAAATACTTTTCCTGCAGACATGCCCATCGCGATGTTTGTGACCATTTCCATTCCTAATACAGAAAAAATGGCCTGCTCAACTGTCTCAATTTCACCATGATAGCCATACCAAGGTGAACGCGCATAATGCATTACTTGTGCAACGATGGCAGGATCCATTTCAATAACCTCTGCCACATCTTTCGCCATTGTTTCAGGATCACGGCTAAGCTGAAGCAACTTAGCGGCAACATCTGGCATCGCTGGAAGGCTGTCTAAGTTGGCAATTCTCTGATGCATCGCATCTGCCGCCAATCTTTCCTTATTCATACTGTTAATGTCATTCATTGTTTACCGAGCTTAAGTAATTGATAAGCCATATCCCTATTAGTCATATCGGCTTCACCGGCATATACTTAAGTATTATCTAGCCGTTTTTTGCGTACCAAATCAGCCCTATAATAAACAACACCATTACGCCCAATGGAAACAACACCCCAGCCCAGTCAGATTTTGCTTCGCGACTGCGCTTAAAGGTTTCCTTAATACCAGGTCTAAATAAAAAAATTATCCCCACGGCAAATACACCTAGTAAGAGTTTTTCCCAGAGAGCCATGTCCGCCATGTATAATCCTTGATTAAGTTTGATAATAATATCTCTATAATAACCACCTAATTCCCAATAAGGCATCCCCTCGTAATGAAAATAACTGGCCATTTGCAAAAAATGCACACTAAACTGGCATCTCCAGTCACTTACTCTTTGCCACTAGACGACCACCTTGAGGCGATGAACCCTTATATTGGCAAAACCATTAGTCTAAAGGCGACTGGCCAGATTCACTGCATTGCCTGTGGCCGAAAAACCAACAAAAGCTACAGTCAGGGGCATTGCTACCCCTGTATGAAAAGCCTACCTCAATGTGACATGTGCATTATGAAGCCTGAAACCTGCCACTATGAGCAAGGCACCTGTCGTGATCCTGCATGGGGGGATGCGCACTGCATGCAGCCACATACCATTTATCTTGCCAATTCTTCAGGAATAAAAGTCGGCATTAGCCGCCAAGTACCGACACGTTGGCTTGATCAAGGAGCCAGCGAAGCCCTCGCTATTATGCAAGTTAGCCATCGCCACCTATCCGGCTTGGTTGAAGTCATTTTTAAAAGCCATGTCAGTGACCGTACCGACTGGCGCAAAATGCTAAAAGGATCACCCGAACCTATTGATTTAAAAGCACGCCGTGATGAAATTTTCGCAGCAAGTGCCGATGAACTCGCCGTGCTCAGGGCACAATACGGTGACGGTGCAATGGTTACACTTGATGATGCCGACACCACCATCATTGATTACCCTGTTATCGAATACCCCACCAAGGTTGGTTCACTCAACTTTGATAAGACACCGCATATCACTGGCGTATTAAATGGCATCAAGGGGCAATACCTTATATTCGATTGTGGCGTACTCAATATCCGCAAATTCAGTGGCTATGAGATTGAATTTGAGGCATAAGACTTTATTCATAAGCGCTAACCACTGTTTCCCCCTAGCTAACTTGTGGAATAGATTAGAATTATTCTAAATTCACATTGGTAATATTAAAAAAAATATCATTTGCTTTAAAGAATATCTCTATCCTGCCGACAACCCAACTGAAAACAATGAAATTCAGGTAGGGAAATCATGTTTGGCACATTTCTAGGGAATATTAATTGGCGCAAGAAGATCTTGGGTCTTACTATACTTTTTATGCTGGGCACAGTCAGCGTTGGAATGGTCGGTGCAGGCGTCATTTATTACTTAGATAATCAGATAAAACAGGCCGTCGGTCAGGCTGAAGGGCGGATTAAATTTGCCTCTCAAGCTCGCGTGTCCATTGTTGACATGAATCGTGCCATTAGTGCCTTACTTGCAGCCGATGACAAGGCCGGTATTCGCAAAGGTGCGATTGGTAGCATTCGCGCGTCATCACTACTTGATGAGAATATTCAAAACCTTAGAGAAATCATGCCAGACAGCAATGAAGTTGCCAACCTTAGTTCCTTACTAAACGACATTAAGCCAACTCAACTCAAAATTATCCGTGCCGGCAGACAAAATAATGATAAAGAAGGATTGGCTTTACTCAACTCGAGCAGTGAAGCGGTTACCAAAATCAACGCCATCTCTCAGCAATTAGTCGATGATGAACAAGCTTCTCTACGCAATGAGATTGAACGACTAGATAGCCTAGCAACCCAAGCGCTAGGTTTCCTTGGTATTTTTGTATTGGTTGGCATTATTTTAGGCATCGCTATTAGTATTTACGCAGCGAACCTGCTGGCACGCCCCCTACGTCTTATAGAAGCGGCGATGGGTTCTCTAGCCAAAAATGATCTCCGTGTTTCGATTCCGACAATGGGCACAGATGAAATCGGCCAAACTATGTCGGCGCTAGGTAAAACCGTCGAAAACCTAAAGAACATCATTGAAAACATGATCAACAATTCAGGTATTGTCGCTGGGCAAGCTAAAGACCTACATGACTCTGCTGATTTTATGCAAGGTTCATCCAATTCATTAAATGACAGTATCACACAGATGCATAACGATTCTGAAATTGTCGTTAACTCTTCCAGTAATGCCATGCTGCATCTTGATGAGGCGAGTACGGCTGTCGCAACGACTTCTGAGATCACTTCTCAAACTTCTACAATGATTAACACATCAGTGGATGATTTTCAGACTTTCCAAACACGTATGGAAGGCACTGTTGATGTTGCCCAAGAACTCGCTAACACCGCAAATAAAATTACGAATATTACGAATACGATTCGCGACATTTCTGAGCAAACTAATTTGCTTGCACTCAACGCTGCAATTGAAGCGGCTCGAGCAGGTGAACAAGGGCGCGGCTTTGCTGTTGTTGCTGATGAAGTTCGCAGTCTTGCCAACCGCACTAGTGACGCCACCGATGAAATTACTGGGTTGATTGATAATGTAAATAAAAATGTCACCCTAACAGTCGATTCCTTAGGCACAACTGTTGAAGAATCTCGAAAAAATATTGGCCAACTCCAAGATGTTGCGCACAAGACAGAAGAAAATAAACAGCAATCAGAACTCATGGCAAACAAGATGCATGAGGTTGCTCAACTAATGCAAGATCAACAAGGTGCTGTAAACGGTATCGTCAATTCTGTTGGCAGCCTCAGTACAATGTCCACAGACTCACTTGAGCAAGTTACAAATCTACAATCCATGTCCAAAGATCTTGAAATGGCTGCGACTGAAATCAAACAACTCGTCAACCAATTTCAAGTCTGACACTACACGCAACAAGGAGATTATTATGTTTTCTATAAACAAGGGTTCATTGTCGCTGTACACTGTACTCGCTAGCTATTTATTACTTTCCTACGTCCCAGCCCATGCACAAAACAACTATGTAGCAGAGGCTGGACACGCCAGTTTACAGGAATGGCTATTACCTGATGAGGCACCTTATCCGGCTGGTAATAAACCGAACGAAGCACGTATTGCCCTTGGCAAGATGCTGTTCTTTGATACACGTCTAAGTGGAGATAAAACCATAAGCTGTGCAACCTGCCATAGTCCTTTGTATGGTTGGGGTGATGGACTAAAAACCGGTAAGGGTTTTGGTAGCAAGATTCTTGACCGCGCCTCACCTGTTGTAACCAACACCGCCTTCAATAGCATTCAGATGTGGGATGGTCGTAAAAAATCTCTTGAAGATCAAGCGATGGGTCCAATGGAAGCCACTGCTGAAATGAATATGAAAATTCCAACATTATTGAAGTTCTTAAATGATAGTGAGGGTTACCGAGCAGCATTCAACAAAGCCTACCCAGGTGAAAAAATTGATACCGTTACCCTTTCAAAAGGGATGGCAAGTTTTGAGCGTACCATCATTAGTAATAACTCACCATTCGATAAATGGGTGAAAGGTGATGCCAAGGCAATGACCAAGCAACAAATACAAGGCTTCAAGGTATTTGTCGGTAAAGCCAATTGTGTTGCCTGTCACTCAGCGCCTAACTTTACAGACAATGGTTTCCATAATATTGGCCTTGCCTCATACGGTGAAAAAAATCCCGATGTGGGTCGTTTCACACAACGTCCATTGAAACTAATGAAGGGTGCCTTTAAGACACCAACCTTACGAGATATTTCTTATTCAGCACCCTACTTCCATGACGGTTCTTCACACACACTGACCGATGTAGTTAATCACTATGCCAAAGGTGGTGTGGTTAAAACCAATCTTTCACCCAATATGGAAGACATCAAACTCAGTGATGCTGAAAAGAAAGCCCTTGTTGCCTTTATGGAAGCATTAAATAGCAAAAGGGAACCATTTACTTTACCCGTTTTACCGGTTGAATAATCAGTACATTTTAATTTTTAAGGAGTAGTACGATGAAAAACTTTATTATTTTAATGACCACATTAATGTTAACAGTCAGTGCACCTTTTCTTTCTGCTAAGGAATATACTGTTGGCCAAAAGAACAAGGAATTTACTGAGAAAAGTCTTACCATCAATGTTGGTGACTCGGTCAAGTTCGAAAACCAGGACCCATTCTTCCACAATGTCTTCAGTCTTTCAGAACTAAAAACGTTTGACCTTGGCTCATTCAAAAAAGGTAAATCAAAAACAGTAACCTTTGATAAACCTGGCAAGGTTGATGTTGAGTGTGCCATACACCCGAATATGCGCCTGTCAATCGACATTAAATAACAGGAGCTAAGCCATGCATATCCAACGACTATTGTTTCTGCTTTGCCTAGTGGTGGTGAACCCTGCCACGGCAAACGCAGAACGCTCCGAAGCGGAACCAACACTAAAATACGGCGCCCATATTTACAAAGGTCGATGTGTACTGTGCCATGGTAATCAAGGACATGGTGATGGCATGTTGCCTTTATCAATAAAAGGCTACCCTCACACTAATTTGCATGAAAATAAGTACGGTGCTGATCTTGACTCGATACGCCATTCGCTTATCTATGGTGGCAGCCGTAAGGCAATGAGTGTTGAAATGCCACCATGGGGTGATGAACTGACCTATACTCAAATCAACTCCGTCGCGATGTTTGTTTCCCTCATGTTATCTGAGCCTGAAAAAGCCAATAAACTCTTGGACGAAACCGTCGTCAAGGCCCATGTCAATATACGAGCTGGACGCAATCTGTTTAAAAACTTTTGCACCCTTTGTCATGGCGCTAATGGTGAAGGCGATGGCAAGATGGCACGGATCATTAAAAACCCACCGCCCTTTAATCTTACTCAGAGTCGTGTCCCCGATTCTTATCTAAAGGACATCATTAATAAGGGTGGTGAGGCAATGGGACGTTCTCCACGGATGCCCCCTTGGCTTGAGCAATTAACTAAAGAAGAAGTGGAATCAGTAGTACTTTATTTAAAGACACTCAGAAAATAATCCTGGAGATAGTGGTATGTTAATACGGACTCGTAAAGCATCCGATGTCCTTAGTAGTGAAATAACAAGTCACGACGTTTATCAACAACGTCGTGACTTTATTATTAAGCTTGGTACCATTGCTGGCAGTCTTGCTACAAATATCTCTCCAGTTTCTGCAAAAGAGAATATTTGTAATAATGTTGCTATAACTTCCTCAGAAAAACTTAATAGCTATTCAGAAATTACGCATTACAATAATTTCTATGAATACAGCACCAACAAGGAAGCCATCGCTGAATTAGCAAAGAACTTAGTCACTGAACTCTGGACAATTAATGTGGAAGGTGAAGTAGAGAAACCCTTACAACTTGATATTGATTCCATTATGAAAACCAACACCGTCATTGACCGCACCTACCGCTTACGCTGTGTTGAAGGTTGGTCCATGGTCATACCTTGGCAAGGAATACAATTATGCCATCTCTTAAAACACGCCATGCCTACATCTAAAGCCAAATATGTTGAGTTTGTTACCAAACATGATCCTGATATTTTTTATGGACAACGACGTGATTCTTTACAATGGCCATATCGAGAAGCACTTCGCATAGATGAAGCTATGCACCCACTGACACTACTTGCCACAGGACTATATGGCAAGCCACTACCAAACCAAAATGGTGCGCCGTTACGGCTAGTCGTACCTTGGAAATATGGTTTTAAAAGTATCAAGTCTATTGTCACTATTCGACTTGTTGAGCAACAGCCCTCTACTAGCTGGGCTTTAGCCAGCCCTGCCGAATATGGGTTCTATGCAAATGTGAACCCTGACGTTTCCCATCCACGTTGGTCTCAACGCCGCGAAAATCGTATTGGAGAAATTCGAAAAATAAAAACCCGTGCTTTTAATGGCTATGCAGATGAGGTGGCATCTCTCTATCAAGGAATGGATCTTTCTAAGTTTTTCTAGATGCCATGCCACATATACTCGAATTTCCAAAGCGACACTTCACATTAATAAAAATAATTGTTTTTGTTCTATGTCTGACACCATTTCTTAATCTACTTTGGGATTTTTACTCAGATAACCTCGGCATTAATAAGCTCGCCCATCTTACATCGTCCACCGGTATATGGGCTCTGAATATGCAGTTATTCGCACTAGCCATTACACCGTTGCGCCGTTGTCTGACTCGCTTAATGATCATGTTACAATTGATGTACGGCAAACGACTCAGTGATTGGAACTGGATAGTAAAATTACGCAGAATGATTGGCCGCTATGCTTTCTTCTATGCCAGCATACACCTACTTATCTTCATCTGGTTTGATCAAGATCTTGATTGGGAAGGTGTTTATCTAGAAACAACTGAAAAACCTTACATGCTATTAGGCATGATTGCCTGGTTACTATTAATCCCTCTGGCCGCCACATCAACTGACTCTGCCATGCGTAAACTAAAAAAACGCTGGCGCTCATTACATCGTAGCGTTTACCTGATTGCTATCATTTCTGTTCTACACTTTTTATGGCTGTCAAAAGTCGGCGTATACACCGCATGGTGGTATATCGTTATTATTACCTTCCTACTAGCTAACCGAATTTTATTTAGCCTACAGAAGCGAAGTAAATCGAATCGTTCTAACGATGATGGCATGGAAACTCCTGAGCGTCCGAACCGACTGCTAACCTAATTTCTCGTCGATTTATTTGTATAAGCTCGCTTCTATTCTATACTTATAATGGGGATTTCTGAGAAAGCTACAAAAACAATGCAAAACAATGAGTTAGAATGTGCGCCGAATAACCGCGTGTTTCCACGCCTTGATGCTGTCTGTCCGGTTATGCATCGAGCCAATGATACACAGCGCTGGTGTGTTGGCTTGCTGATCAATTTCTCGGCAACCGGTATGTTGTTTCAGTCAAACCGTGCTCTAGAGGCTGGTGCCGATATTAGCATTCGCTTGGAACGCGGACGCAATCGTACCATCCCAGCATTAAGTGGCTCTGGTAAAGTGATTAGATGTACAAAGACGGACGACAATAAATATGAGGTGGCTTGTAAACTAAGCCAGATTAATCCACCTGAAACGAGTGACTAATCTAAGCTCAGTTGACTGGTATCAATATCAGCTGGAGCGATTTTCTCGGACTCAATAAGCTGAACACCCGCTTCATCCATACTCAGTTCAGCCAGATCAAATTCTGCTTCTAAAAACTCTTCTGCTTCAACGAGTGTGCTACCCAGCTCGGCCATGTCCATGTTGCCGGTATCAATATTCACATCAGGCACTTCTGTTGCCTCAATCAAGGTGATGCCTACTTCCGCCATGTCAATCTCACCGGTATCAATATTCGCATCAGGCACCACGTCATGTTCAACCAATGTACTGCCCGCCTCAGCCATGTCCATATCGCCGGTGTCAATATTCGCATCAGGTACCGCGGTTGCTTCAATCAAGGTGATGCCAACTTCAGCCATGCTGATATCGGATTCATCTGTTGCGGGTGCAGGCGTTGCGGGCTCTGGTGTTACTTTAGCTGTCGTGGTTTGAGTTGCAGCAGTCGACGGTTTATCAATAGCCTCAACGCCAGCTGACGTATCTTCTAATTCACAAAGTGCACCTGCGCGCAGCAAGGTAGTCCGATAACGTTCTGCTGTTGCCTGATCTAAATCTTTTTTGAGAATTAAACGACGACCTGAAAAAAGTTTTTCAATTCTTTCAGCATCCATACTAAAGGTGCGAGCGACATTCGCTTTCACCATATCAAGCTCAGCATGCTCAATAATTTTTCCGCTAAAAATCACTTGATAGCTACCCTTAGTCATAACTATTCCTACATGACAGTATTTATTCTACCTAGAATAATAGACCTGCTTTGTGGTTTCAGCAATGTACTAACTGTCGCTCTTGGTTTTTAGTTGACCAATAATTTTAGTTGCTGCAAGTGAGAGGTTCTCTAACAGCTCAGAGTCTTTTTTTACAACATAATCAGGACCTACCCCTTTGGAATCAACCTGTTTTTTACCCGATGTTAATAAAACGCTGGGGATATTATTATTCCGATTATTAGACATGCGTAATGCGGTAATCACTGACAAGCCCTGCAGGTCGGTCACTTCCATATTAGTAACCAACAAATCAAAAGGCTCTTTTAATAACATGCCCAATGCATCATAACCATTCGTTGTATAACTAAATTTTACTGGGAATTTTTCAAAAGCACTCTCAACTAACTTACGCTGTAAAAGACCTTCCATAATGAGTATGCCCCTAAAGTCATACTCACTACCTTTACCACTTAGCCGATCCAGCTCATTTTCAATTGTAGAAAAATCTTCGTCATTATTGTTAATCAACTCAAGCGTTGTACGAAGTAAATCAATGAAACCAAGTACGCTGTCAATAAACGCATCTGAAATTAAATCCTGATGACCTTCGACCTCAATCACTTTGTCTTCTAAAGCGTGGCAAACTGTCGAAATAATATGCAAACCATGCGTGCCTGCACTGCCTTTAATACTGTGAACATGCCGGTAAATATCTTGATAATCTTCTACAAAAGATCCACTGCCCTTCAAAGCCAAAATGAGATCTTCAACTTCTTGCAGGCGCGATGGTAAATCGGCAACAAAGCCGACTCGTAATTCAGCGAGCATTTTTTCTACATCAACGCCCGCAGCATTCAACTTATTTGACATCACTAACCCCGCTCTAGAAAACTGAAGTTCCGCTTCTGCTTAGTAATATAACGGCAAAAAAAACGGCAACTTAAAGAATATTTGGCTTTTAAACGTGCTTTAAACCAAAATTCATACCAACCGATAGCCTTTCGAATTCGCTTTTATTTTCAGTAACTTGGTGAGGGATATTGGGTGGAAAGAAAACTAACCGACCTGCCTGCGGGCTAATCCTTATTTCTTCTATGGGTGTTGTAACGAGCAAATCCCCACAATTATCCGGAGTATCAATATAGTAAACGCCAGATAAACATTCATCATCATCATCATGTGTATGTGGTTGTGTTACATGCCCTGGCTGCATGAGATTGAACCAAAAACCCGCCTTCAACGGTTCATCGACGGTAAGTATTTGCTTGGCAAATTGCTTAGCCTGATCAAGGACAAATTGCATTGCCGGAACATAAGCAAGATCGAGATAAATATTTTCATAACGACCTGAAAAGAAATGGCTACGCCGAGCAAGCTCACTATCTCGATATTGAGAGAATTGTTCAATGATTGCTTTATTTACTGCTGCGCTATCATCTAGTTCTCGCACATGTACGTAGTCTGTTGCGGCCATCACCCCATCACTTCAACAAGGATGGTTTTAGCAATGAAGCCAATAAAGCCTAAACCAAGCGCAATAAATAACACCATGAAACCATAACGGCCTGCCTTTGAAGCTTCACCCATACGATAAATAATATAGAGCATATAGAGAATCAGCCCCGTGCAACCGATAATGAGCGAGTAATGCTCGAAAGTTTCAATTGTCATAGACACGTCCGAATGGAAAGAGAAGTGAATAATAACATATATTAGACTATGCTAATATTAAAACCCTTCTTTTGATATGGCAATTGTTTAGCTCAGGAACCTAAAGTAGAAACAACGCGATTACGTCCACCCCGCTTACCCGCATACAAGACCTCATCAGCACGTTTAATGCAGGTGTCCACATCGCAACTACCATCATAAGCCGTCACGCCAAAGGTCATGGTCACAGAAAAGGTATTATCAGCGTATTGATAAACTCGATTGGCTAATGTCTCCCGCAATTTCTCAATTGCTTGAATCCCTCCTTCCATTTCTGTTTCTGGCAACATAATAAGGAATTCTTCTCCCCCCCAGCGCGCCACTACATCTTGTTGACGAAGTGATTCCTTCATTAATTGTGATACTTGCTGTAATACATAGTCACCACAATCATGCCCATAATCATCATTAAATTTCTTGAAATGATCGATATCCGTAATCACTAATAAAAATAATTTCTTATCACGTTGGTAACGAATGACCTCTTGGCCGATCAGCTCCAGCATCTTACGACGGTTGAATAAACCCGTTAACGTATCGGTCGTAGCAAGCAACTCCATTTGTTGTTCGGCTCGAGTTGAAGCTATACGGAAAAAATATCCTATAATACCAAAGGCAGAAAAATTCACCGCAATATTCATGTATAAGAGGCCATCCAAAATAGCCAAAGGGGCTCCAACGACAAAATCTGCTTGGTGGGTGTAATTCAAAAGCCAGATATAACCAATGAATACCAAGCTAGCTTCGAAAATAATAGTCAGAATGTTTTGTTTGTGATTAATAAACAAAAACAAAATAATCGACATGAAGTAATAGTGAAAGCCACTGTCCCAACCTAGGTAATACGTAGCAAGTGCGGCATGAACAACGCTTTCAATCGCTGCAAAAATCACTGCTTCACGATGATGTGCTGCATGATTTAGAAAATAGGCAAGCGCCCAAAGCAAAGCACTAAAAATATTAAAAATGGCGAGCTCAGGTACACCAATCCAGAAAAATAAGGGAATAAACAGAGAATGAGCGCCAAAGCCCAGATAACACAAATAATTCAGCGCAATGTAAAGGCGATAATTATCCCGACTAATTTCAGCCGCTCTAAATGCACCCAAAGTCACTAACATCGCGAGCCATCCCCTTATTATTAAGGCTATTGAACCACGAAACGAAACTATTGTCCTATTAATAGCCCTAATTATTCTGGAGTTGTTATGTTTACTAAGAAAAATAGCCTAATTACCAAGCTATTTACTGCATTATTACTTATTTTCAGCATCAATTTTGCAAATGCAGGTTCGCTCACTGAGCTCGATGGAAGTCCTGCCAGCATCAATGATTATGCAGGAAAGGGTAAGTGGTTGGTGGTTATGTTTTGGGCTTCTGATTGCCATATTTGCAATAAAGAAGCGCACCAATACGTTGCCATGCACGAACGCCACAAAGACGGCAATATTAATGTGCTTGGTATAACCACCGACGGACTTGAAAATAAAGCTGCTGCAAAAAATTTTATTAATGAACACCAATTAAACTTCCCTAATTTAATTGGTTCATTAGAAGATATTGCTGGTATGTATTACGACTTAACTGGAAATCAATGGATCGGTACACCCACTTTTTTCATTTATAACCCTGAAGGGAAATTAGGCGTAGCCGATGCAGGAGCTATTCCAGCAAAAATCATAGAGGATTTTATTGCTGAGAATTCCTAACTCAATTTAAAAAATAGATTTAATAATTCTTATAATCAGTAAATACGCGACCACGACCCTTTTTATCAAAGCCAATCACTTGATAAGGGTCTTTACGATTTCCTTGCTCCATACCCGGTGTACCAACTGGCATTTGCGGAACAGATAAACCAACCAGATCTGGTTTTTGTTTTAATAGTTTTTTAATATCAGCAGCCGGTACGTGGCCTTCAATCGTGTAGCCTTCAATGACAGCAGTGTGGCACGAAGCTAGTTGTGGCGTCACTCCGTATTTAATTTTAAAAGGGATTACATCTTTCACATCTACGGAATTTACTTTAAAACCATTTTCTTCTAAATGACTTACCCACTTTTTGCAACAACCACAGGTCGCACTTTTATAAACAGTAATTTCTTCTGCGGCTACTAACCATGATGAAAACAATAATCCAACACTAATAAATATTAAACTGAAAAAATTTTTCATTCTGCATCATATCCTAAATTTGGTGATAACCAACGTTCAACCTCTGAGATTGTCATGCCTTTTCTTTGTGCATATTCTTCGACCTGATCTCGATTAATCTTACTCACCGCAAAGTAACTCGCATCAGGATGCGCATAATAAATGCCACTAACGGCTGCAGTTGGCAACATCGCTTTCGATTCAGTCAACGTGATACCTGCCGTGTTTTCTGCATCGAGCAATTGCCAGAGAATATCCTTTTCAGTGTGATCTGGGCTGGCGGGATAACCTGCTGCTGGACGTATGCCTTTGTAAGTTTCTTTAATCAAATCTTCATTTGATAAAGACTCATCTGCAGCATAGCCCCAAAATTCTTTACGCACACGTAAATGCATACACTCAGCAAATGCTTCAGCAAGACGGTCAGCTAAGGCTTTAAGCATAATCGAATTATAATCATCATGATCTGCTTCAAACTCTGCAATCTTTGCATCAATACCGATCCCCGTAGTGACTGCAAAGCCACCTACATAATCTTTCACATCTGTCGCTTTAGGCGCAATAAAATCAGTAAGACATAAATTTGGTTTACCCGGTGGCTTTTCTTGTTGTTGACGCAGATTGTGCAACACCGTTTTAACTTCACTGCGGGTATTATCGGTATATATTTCAATGTCATCATCAATGGCATTCGCTGGAAATAGTCCGATTACGGCTCTCGCTCTCAGCCATTTTTCATTAATGATTTTATCTAACATTACTTGTGCATCAGCAAAGAGTTTTTTTGCCTCAACACCTTTCTCTGCATCATCAAAAATTTTCGGGTAGCGCCCTTTCAACTCCCATGTATAAAAGAATGGTGTCCAATCAATGTACTCTCGTAATTCTTCTAATGGATAATCATCAAAACTTTTTAAACCAGTGAAACTTGGTTCTATTGGTTGATAGTTTTCCCAATCAATAGGTGTTTTATTTTTCCGCGCCTTTTCCATATTCAGCCATTTAATCTGCGCACGACGCCCCGCATGATTAACACGTACGGTTTCATATTCAGCACGTAAGGCCGATACAAAATCTTCTTTTAGCTCATCACTAATCAAACTTTGTGCAACACCCACTGCACGTGAAGCATCTTTTACCCAAACACTTGGATGATCATAATTCTGTTCAATCTTAACCGCAGTGTGTGCTTTCGATGTTGTTGCTCCACCAATCATCAATGGGATATCAAAGCCTCCGCGTTGCATTTCCTTTGCCATATGCACCATTTCATCTAGCGACGGTGTAATCAAACCACTCAAACCAATCAGATCCACATTGTGCTCTTGCGCCGCATCAATAATTTTATTTGCTGGTACCATCACACCAAGATCAATGACTTCAAAATTATTACACTGCAGCACTACACCAACAATATTTTTACCAATGTCATGCACATCACCTTTAACGGTTGCCATTAGGATCTTACCGTTAGATTGTGTACCTTCTGTTTTTTCTGCTTCGATAAAAGGGAGTAAATGTGCAACGGCCTTTTTCATCACACGTGCAGATTTTACAACCTGCGGCAAAAACATTTTACCGTCGCCGAAGAGGTCACCAACTACGTTCATGCCATCCATAAGCGGCCCTTCAATCACTTGAATTGGCCTTTCAATACCTAAGCGTGCTTCTTCAGTATCTTCAACAATATAGGTATCAATACCTTTAACCATTGCATGTTCAATACGTTTTTCGACAGCTAATTCGCGCCAAGAAAGATCTTCTACCTTTTTGCCTGCACTTCCATCACCTTTATATTGATCGGCAATATCGAGTAAACGCTCAGTAGCATCATCACGGCGGTTAAGCACCACATCTTCTACTGCTTCACGTAGCTCCTCTGGCAGGTCATCATAGATTGCCAGCTGTCCTGCATTAACAATCCCCATATCCATGCCGGCTTTGATCGCATGATATAAAAAGGCCGCGTGAATCGCTTCACGTACAGGATTATTACCACGGAATGAAAATGATACGTTTGAGACACCGCCACTGACCATTGCGTGCGGTAAGGTGCTTTTAATATCACGCGTGGCTTCAATAAAATCAACACCGTAATTATTATGTTCTTCAATACCTGTGGCAACGGCAAAAATATTAGGATCAAAAATAATATCTTCTGGCGGGAAACCAACTTGTTCAGTAAGAATTTTATAGGCACGTGTGCATATTTCTACTTTGCGCGCCTGTGTATCTGCCTGTCCTTCTTCATCAAAGGCCATCACAATAACGGCAGCACCATAACGCCGACATAGATTCGCTTGCTTGATGAAATTTTCCTCACCCTCTTTCATCGAGATAGAGTTAACAACACCTTTACCCTGAATGCATTTTAGACCCGCTTCAATAATTGGCCATTTTGATGAATCAAGCATTACGGGTACACGTGAAATATCTGGTTCACCTGCAATAAGATTTAGGAATGTCACCATGGCATTTTCGCCATCGAGCATACCTTCATCCATATTGATGTCGATTATCTGTGCCCCGTTTTCCACTTGCTCTCGCGCGACAGTTAATGCTTCATCATATTCTTCTTCAAGAATTAAACGTTTGAATTTTGCCGATCCTGTTACGTTAGTGCGTTCACCTACATTCACAAACAAAGAATCTTCTGTGATATTGCAAGGCTCTAATCCACTAAGTCGCGTTGTAAAATTATTTTGTTTCGGCTGACGCGGTGGGTATTTTGCAACGGCTTCTGCAATCGCAGTAATGTGTGCTGGCGTTGTACCACAACAACCACCAATAATATTGAGGAAACCATTTTTTGCCCACTCTTCAATTTCAGCGGCCATCTCTGCCGGCGTCTCATCATATTCACCAAATTCATTTGGTAAACCCGCATTAGGGTGAGTATTGATATGGCAATTAGCTAAACCTGCAATTTCTTCAACATACTGGCGTAATTCTTTTGCTCCAAGTGCACAGTTAAAACCAAAACTAATGGGTTCGACATGGCGTAGCGAATTCCAAAAAGCTTCAGCAGTTTGTCCTGATAAGGTACGCCCTGATGCGTCGGTGATCGTGCCTGAAATCATCACCGGTAATTTTACATTATGTTCGTCAAAGTATTCTTCGATTGCGAATAGGGCGGCTTTGGCATTTAAGGTATCAAAAATAGTTTCGACTAAAATAATATCTGAACCACCATCAACTAAGCCGTGCATCGATTCTGTATATGCCGCTTTCAATTGATCGAAAGTAATATTTCGATAGCCAGGGTTATTTACATCAGGTGAAAGACTCGCGGTGCGGTTAGTTGGTCCTAATACGCCTGCTACAAAACGAGGTCGATCTGCTGTTTCAAATTCATCACAAGCTGACCGAGCTACCGCTGCTGCCTCACGATTTATCTCGTAGACAAGCTCTTCCATCTCATAATCCGCCATTGAGATCGTGGTCGCGTTAAAGGTATTGGTTTCAACAATATCTGCTCCCGCTTCAAGATAGGCTTTATGAATGTCTTTAATGATTTGCGGTTGGGTCAATACCAGTAAGTCATTGTTACCCTTTACGTCACACGACCAGTCCGCAAAACGTTCGCCGCGATAATCCGCTTCTTCAAGTTTGTAAGTTTGGATCAGACTACCCATTGCGCCATCTAAAATCAGAATGCGTTCAGCAAGGGCTTTATGAATGAGATCGGTTCGTTTTGTGTTCACAGGCATAACTACTTATTTAAGGGTAATATCGAGGGCAAATTGTAGCATAGGCAGCGCTTAGCTGCTGAAAGGTATAGTAAAAGACTAAACCGCCATGGTTTCGTGATTATCTGTAGTGATGTAATAGCCTTGCTGTTTTTTACTTGCTGCCTTGGATTTATACATCAAGGCATCTGCTTGTTTCACTAACGTATCAACATCGGGATATTCATCTGGCCCTACAGAACTAATACCTATACTAAAACTAACGCCCTGATCGCCGGCTTTTCTGTGCAGCTCTATTAAGCGTTTCACGACCAACAGAGCATCATTAAGGTTTGATTTCGGCAAGATAATGCAAAATTCATCACCGCCATACCGGCAATCAATATCAGAATCACGCGTCGTTGTGAGCATCGATTTGCCCACCAAGGCCAACACACCATCCCCTGCTTGATGCCCATGTGTGTCGTTTAAAGCTTTAAACCCATTAAGATCCAAGTAGCATAAAGCTAATGTTTCCTTGTACCTCTCAGCACTCGACATCTCGCGACGCAGGTGGTCATAAAATGCACGCTGGTTCGCAAGGCCGGTTAAGTTATCTTTCAGTGACAGTTCTTCTAACTGCAACGTCCGCTTAGCCACTTCATTTTCAAGATTTTCAGCATATTGACTGACTTCCAGTTTTGCTATTTCAACCTCATCAACCAAGCTAGCCACATAGGTGTCAAAAACCAATTGCATATCAAACATCAGGATTTTACTAATAGCTGATTTAAGCGCATTAGCCTTCATAACATCTTCTGGTTTGAAGAATGTCATATCAACCGTTTGATTTAGGGAAGCACGCAACATCTGCATGGCAGAAATATAATGCGTTGAAGAAACGCCCATCCGGTGATGCACCTTACCAATACGAAGACGACGATTAACATAAATATCATCGTAATTTCCGTCAAATAACTCGGTAATATAGCGATACATGGCTTTTTGTAAACGAGCCATACTTTCTGCATCACCAATCAAACGTGCAATGGCTGTCACCGTAATCTGCTTATCGTAAAAATTTTTGACCATGCCATCGAGATATTTCTGGAACAGCGGCTTATTATTCCGCATGATCTCTTCATCAGCGGTGGTGATCCCCAGCATTTCCTTACGACCAGCAATCTCTTGCGGCGTGATTTTTAGCTGTTCAGCAAGTGTCTTATCAAGTTCATGCATAACGTTTAACTATAAAACCCTATAAATAAAGAGGTTGAGAGACCCAACCCCGTTATAGGATCATCGGTTAGACGTGCTCAACCTTTAGCACAACACCATCTACACCCGTTACACGCACCTGCGAGCCAGACTCACAGTCCATTCCCTCTATTTTCCATGTTGAGTCATCGACTTTAATCTTGCCTTGGCCGTTAACTACCGGTTCTTCAAGGGTAAAAACACGATTTACGTATTGCGCTCCACGCTGGTTCAGTGTCGGTTGATCGCTTGTAGCTGGATGTTTACGCATATAAACACGCCCAGCATAGATACTTGCTACCGATAATATGGCGAAGATTAGGAACTGAACTTCCCAACTTATATCAGGGAATATAGCCATAATAATGCCGACGACCGCTGCCGCAACACCCAGCCAAAGCATAAAGGCACCGGGTACAAACATTTCAAGAATAATGAGCACCACCGCAATAATGCCCCAATGCCAACTATTTAATTCAGTTAAGAGTTCCATAGTTACTCCGTTTTACTGAAGGCCTGTTTGGCAATTTCGCCTATACCACCTATCGCACCAATCATGCTCGATGCCTCCAGTGGTAAGAACATCACCTTCTGGTTATCCGCTGAACCAATGGTTGATAATGCTTCCATATATTTATTAGCAACAAAATAATTAATCGCTTGCACATCACCCTTGGCAATCGCTTGCGATACCATCATAGTCGCCTTCGCTTCTGCCTCGGCAGCACGTTCACGCGCTTCCGCTTCACGGAAGGCAGCTTCTTTATCACCTTCTGCCGCGAGAATAACCGCCTGTTTCTCACCTTCTGCCTTGAGAATCTCGGCCTGACGGAAACCTTCTGCCTCAAGAATATTGGCTCGTTTATCACGCTCGGCCTTCATTTGGCGCGCCATCGATTCAACCAGATCACGAGGTGGTGAAATATCCTTAATCTCAATACGTGTGACCTTTACGCCCCACGGGGTTGTCGCGTCATCGACCACATTCAATAGCTGGGCATTGATAGTGTCTCGCTGGGATAACAATTCATCTAAATCCATGGAGCCCATCACGGTACGGATATTGGTCATGGTTAAATTAAGGATCGCGTAATCAAGCTGATTCACTTCATAAGAAGCCTTGGCAGCATCGAGCACCTGCGAGAACACCACGCCATCAACTGTGACCATCGCGTTGTCCTTGGTGATAACTTCTTGTGACGGTACCTCCATCACACGCTCCATCATATTGACCTTATTACCAATGATGTCGATGACGGGAAAAATAATATGAAAACCGGGACGTAGCGTCTTCGTATAACGACCAAAACGTTCAACCGTATATTCCATACCCTGCGACACGACGGTGACGCCCAGTTTGACGATAAGAACGCCTAAAATTAAAACAACAACCGCAAGTGTTGCAGAACTTCCGATATCAAACGGCATAAGCCTCTCCTTTAATTATATTTATTACTTTGCCCCAGTATAGACCGACTGACATACTGAGAGTCAATTCCATTTCACCTTACTAAAAAAACCCAATAGGATTCATCTAATAACTACACAAATATCTAATATTAGCCATATAACGAATAAAAATAACCACATTATATCAATTAATAGAATATATTGGGTGTAATTTCTCATTTTCAAGTATAATTAACATAATTAATTATAAATAATTGGTTTTTATTAAAAACCCTATACATAAACAATAATGTGGGTTATTTTTTCTTTTTTATGCGATTTATTTGTTGTTTTTAAGCTTTATTGCTGCTTTTGAGCGACTAACATAGCTATATTGCGACAACCTTCTGCGGTATCACCGATTAAACCCTCTTCACGATAAACACGAATAATCAACTCACCACCCATTTCCAGCAACTCATTCTGTTTGAGCAAATAATCAGGGTTAGAGGGCCCGATACCCTTTGGCTTGTCTTGCACAAAGGTTTCATAAAACAAAAGCCCTGCAGGCTTTAATGCGGCAAGCAAAGTAGGGAATAGGGCTCTTTCGAGAAAATAACTCGCCACAATCACATCAAAGCTATTTTCAGCCGGTGGTTGGGCGATAATATCCCGAGTCTTGGCATCAATACTCAGTGACTGCTGCTTGGCTCGTTCCTCAAGCTTATTAATTCCTACCGGTGATAAGTCCCATGCACTTGTCGTCAAGCCCTGCTCGGCTAGCCACAAGGCATTTCCACCCATACCACAGGCAAGATCCAATGCCAGACCGCTTTTCGGGAGTAAATGAGAAAATTCTCGTAATACACGGCAAGCCTGTGGGCTATCGTTATTTTTGGCGTAACGCGCATCCCATTGCACTTGTAATTCATCGCTCGGCATCGGGGAAATTTATTTACGCCAGAACGCCGGCGTTAACAGCACCAACAAAGTAAAAATTTCAAGACGACCCAATAACATCGCAAAGCACAGTACCCATTTAGCAACATCACTAATGCCACCATAGTGTGCTGCAACATCACCAAGGCCTGGACCCATATTATTCATACAAGCAGCCACGGCTGAAAAAGCTGTTACCTGATCTAAACCCGTCGCCATGAGTATCACCATGATAATCACAAACATCGCAACGTAAGCAGAGAAAAAACCCCACACTGAATTAATGACGCGATCCGACATCACCTTACTACCAATCTTAACGGGAATTTGTGCACTAGGATGAACCAAGCGTGTTATTTCACGAAGACCTTGCTTTAACAACAAGACAAAACGAATCACCTTCATGCCACCACCAGTTGAACCTGCACAACCACCAACAAAACTAATGAACAACAGTAGCACTGGCAATAAGCCCGGCCACGATGCATAACCAGTTGTTGTGAAACCTGTAGTTGTACCAATTGAAACTGTTTGAAACACACCATGTTCAAAGGCTTTAACCGGATCTTCGATACTGCCAGTAAAATAAAGATAAGCCGATGTGACAACGGCAACTAGAAATAACAAGCCAAGATAAAAACGTGCCTCACTGTCTTGGATATAAGGACGCATGCTAAAAGATCCCCAAGACAGAAAATGTAAGGCGAAATTCATTCCTGCCAATAACATAAATATGACGGCAACTAATTCAATCAAGCTACTATTAAAATAACCTATGCTTGCGTCATGCGTCGAAAAACCGCCAATCGCGATAGTTGAAAAGCTATGGCCTATCGCATCAAAACCATTCATGCCCGCAAACCAATAGGCTAAGGCACAGGTAACAGTCAGACCTAAATAGATATACCAAAGCGCCTTAGCGGTTTCTGTAATACGTGGTGTTAATTTTGAATCCTTCATCGGCCCCGGCGTTTCAGCTTTATAAAGCTGCATACCACCAATACCTAACATCGGTAAAATAGCGACTGCCAAAACAATAATACCCATACCACCAAGCCACTGTAATTGCTGACGATAGTAAAGTATTGAATGTGGTAATTGATCCAGACCCGTAATGACCGTTGCACCCGTCGTCGTTAACCCTGAGATTGATTCAAAAGCGGCATCAGTAAATGACATGCCAAGTCCATCATAAAGTGCAAGGGGTAGGGCACCGAATAATCCCAGCACTGTCCAGAACAAGACGACGACTAAGAAACCATCACGTAAACGCAATTCACGACGCGAACGATTAACCGGCAACCAAAAAATAAGACCCGTTGAAAGAGTAACGACAAAGGCAAGTGCAAAACTCGCTTGTGCGCCATCGCCATAAATAAATGCAACCAATATAGGCGGTAGCATGGTGATACTAAACAGCATCAACAAAATACCCAAAATACGTTGTATTGCTATTGGCTGCATCGTAATTTACAAAAAAGCGATGCCAACTTGGAAAAGGCGCTCAACATCAACAATTCTATTTTTATCAACCAGGAACATGATGACATGATCATCTTCCTCAATGACTGAATCATGATGCGCAATAATGACCTCGTCACCCCGCACAATTGCACCAATTGTCGTTCCCGGCGGTAAAGAGATTTCATCAACCGTGCGGCCAACTACTTTTGAGGTTTTATTATCGCCATGAGCGATCGCTTCAATTGCCTCGGCTGCGCCACGACGTAAAGAATGTACCACGGCAACATCACCACGACGAATATGCGTCAATAAACTACCAATCGTTGCCTGTTGCGGTGAAATAGCAATATCAATAATACCGCTCTGGACAAGATCAACATAGGCAGCGCGGTTAATTAATGCCATAACCTTTTTTGCACCCATGCGTTTAGCGAGCATTGCCGAAAGAATATTTGCTTCGTCATCGTTAGTTAACGCACAAAAAACATCACAGCTTTCAATATTTTCTTCAGTTAATAAATCTTCATCTGCCGCATCACCATGCAATACAATCGTACGATCTAGTTTTTCTGAAAGCAGTTTTGATGTATCCAAATTATGTTCAATAAGTTTGACCTGATAATTTGATTCTAGTGACTTCGCAAGTCGATAACCAATATTGCCACCACCCGCTAACATCACACGTTTACAAGGACGGTCAAGTTTTCTTAACTCACCCATCACAGCGCGAATATCTTTTTTTGCAGCGACAAAGAACACTTCATCGTCTGCTTCAATCACTGTTGTGCCTTCTGGAATAATAGCGCGTCCACGACGAAAAACTGCAGCGACTCGTGATTCAACTGTTGGCATATGTTTACGTAAATCACGTAGTTCATGCCCAACCAATGGTCCGCCGTAATAGGCTTTTACTGCAACTAATGAAACAAGGCCATGTGCAAAATCTAATACTTGCAACGCGCCCGGATGTTCAATCAGCCGCTCAATGTAGTTCTTCACTAATTGTTCCGGACTAATTAGCACATCAATCGGTAATGCTTCTTGGGTAAATAATTCGCTTTGCGACAAATATTCTGCTGCACGAACTCGTGCAATTTTAGTTGGCGTATGGAAGAGGGTATAAGCAACTTGGCAAGCGATCATATTTGTTTCATCACTATTGGTTACAGCAATGATCATGTCGGCATCTTCTGCACCTGCCTGTGCCAACACTTCAGGATGTGATCCATGTCCTATAACTGTCCGTAAATCAAGACGATCCTGTAGGTCTTCAAGTTTTTGCGTATCAACATCTATAACCGTAATGTCATTTGCCTCGCTCGCAAGATTATCTGCGACCGATGTACCGACTTGTCCTGCACCAAGAATAATAATTTTCATTATTGTCCGCTATCTCCATTGCCCACTTTCTTTGGATCAATACCTAGTGCGCGTAATTTTCGATATAAGTGCGTCCGTTCCATTTCTGCTAACTTAGCCACTTTGCCAACACTACCACCAGCTTCTTGTAAACGGTGTTCTAAATACGCTTTTTCAAATGCCTCTCGTGCTTCACGCAAGGGCAGATCAAAAACAGGTGCCATTAAAACAGTTGTGCCCGCTTTAATTTTTTCCTCGCCTAGCATAGCTTCAATTTCATCTAGTTCTACAGATTCATTACCACCGATTATTAATGCACGTTGTACTAGATTTTGTAACTCGCGAATATTTCCCGGCCAACTGTAATTACGTAGCCGATTTTGTGCTGCAACCGAGAAACTTCGATACTGTAAATGATCTTGTGTTACAAACTGATCAATCAAGGAATTTAGTAATTCAGAAATATCCTCGCTATGTTCTCTTAGCGGCGCTATCTTTAATGGCACTACATTTAATTGATAATACAGATCGTCACGAAACTCACCCGAATTAACTCGCTCTTGTAAATTATGTCGTGTTGATGCAATCACACGCACGTCTATTTCAACAGGTTCTTTTCCGCCCATGCGCAAAAACGATCCTGACTCTAAAGCGCTTGCCAATTTGCTCTGTGTTTCTAAATCCATATCCGCTATGTCATCCAGAAACAAAATACCGCCATTAGCTTGCTCCAGTCTGCCATAGTGAACTTTGCCACCTGCCTCTGTGCCAAATAATTCAACTGCAGATTGTTCAGCGTTCATTGAAGCTACACCAACTTCGATAAAGGGTCCGTTACTACGCGAACTGTTTGCATGCAGATAGCGTGCGCATTGATGTTTACCACTACCTTGCTCACCAGTGAATAACACCCACGTATCATGTTGAGCAATTCGTTGAATTTGTTCACGCAATTTTTGCATCAACTCACTTTTGCCCATTGGTTCCATCACCGGACGCAAGTGCTCACGCATATCGCTATTTTCACGCTGCAACTTATTCGCTTCTAACGCGCGTTCAATTGTTAACAGTAATTTCGCTAGTGAGAGTGGTTTTTCAATAAAGTCATAGGCACCCAAACGTGTTGCTTCAACCGCCGTTTCTACTGTGCCATGTCCTGACATCATGATCACTGGCGCAACCAGACTGCCTTCATCTTGCCATTCTTTAAGAAGGGTGATGCCATCAACATCGGGCATCCAAATATCTAAAAGGGTTAAATCGGGGCGATGGGCGCGACGCGCATTACGCGCTGCGGCTGCATCTTCGGCGACACTAACTTCATAACCTTCATCCACAAGGATATCGCGAACCAGATTTCGAATATCAGGCTCATCATCAACGACCAATATATGCGCTGCAATCATGAAAGAACGGCTTCGTTAGTTTTTAGTATTTTCGGCTCTATTGCGATCATTGTAACGCGCAAAGCAGCCTCGCAACAATCCAACTTATGTTTCAGCATCATCTTGTCCTTTGCTATGTAATACCGGCAAGCGGATCACGATCCGTGCACCACCTTCAGGACGATCCTCTGCTGCCACCATACCACCATGCTCTTCAACAATTTTTTTCACAATGGCTAAGCCTAAACCGGTACCACCTTGTTTGCTGGTGACATACGGCTCAAATAACTCTGCCTCACTATCGCCTGACCAACCAGGCCCATTATCTTCAATTCGTAGCTCAACATAACGGCAATTGGATTCTTGCATACACAACGTGCGTATTGCGATCTCCGGTTTTGCTGTTACTTCTTGCATTGCCTCAATCGCATTCTTGATAAGATTGTGCAACAACTGTCTCAAGCGGCCAGCATCTGCCTCAACATGCGGCATAATAGGATCTAATGAAATAGTCAGTTTTAAATCTGATTCTTCGTCTCGATACAGATCGAGCACTTCATCAATCAATTCATTTAAATTAAGTGCTTCCAACTTAATTTGCGGTGCGCGCGCATACTCCGAGAAGGCGTTAACCATCGCTTTCATAGCTTCAACTTGCTGAACAATGGTATGGGTTGCACGATCCAGTACCTCGGCTGATTCAGGCTCCATGTTATCTAAATACTTATGGCGTAAGCGTTCTGCCGATAACTGAATCGGTGTCAGCGGGTTCTTAATTTCATGTGCTAAGCGCCTGGCAACCTCACCCCATGCCGCATTTCGTTGTGCTTGCATCAAGGTTGTTACATCTTCAAATACAATCAATGTGTCTCCAGATGCCTCCAAGGCACCTGTCATCGGTACGCCACGACATACCAATACCTGCCGGCCACCTGCACCAAATAACGTCATTTCCTCACGCCATTGTTGGTGTTTTTCCATTTGCTCAAAAAGTATTTCAACAAAACGTCCAAGTCGCGCATGTTGAGCTGATAATTCATGAAGCGATTTACCTTGAATATGGCTCAAATCAACCGACAAGATCTGGCTAGCTGCTTCGTTATAGGTTTGTAAGCACCGCTCGCCATCCAGCGTCATTACCCCTGAGCTCAAATTTGATAATACACAAGCTTGGTAGGCTTGCTGTTCATCCACTTTATTGCGACTTAATTGCTCATCATTGCGCGCACGCTCAATACGCCGTGTCATTTGGTTAAACGATTGAACTAAAAATCCTAGTTCATCATTAACCGGTAATGGCAGGCGCTTACTGTAGTCACCCGCTGCAACCGCTTGGGTGCCTTTGGCTAAGTCTGTAATCGGTGCAACTAATTTACGTGACGTATAAAACGCAGCCCACACCGCACTCAAAATACTGAGTAGCAAAGCCAGCGTCAGCGTTAGCGTGAAGCTGTATTTAAGCGGACTACGCAGGTAAACCAGCTCAGTGTAAGAAGAGAATGCTTCTTGTACCGACGCCGCCAACTCTCTTTGCCGCGCGGTGACAGGATATAAAGCCTGTAAAGAACGCACGCCCAAGTCCGCCCTAAGCAACGGTACTCGCACAACAATGCGAATTTGCAAACCAACATCCGGTATTGTATCTAAGCCAGCATAATTCCGGCCAAAACTAATATCCGTAAAAATAGCTTCATCAGGACGATTTGGATTAATTACAATTTCGTCCTTACTATTACTAGAAGCAACAATTTTATTGCCATCAAATAACGTCATTTCACTTGCGCCACTACGTTGGCGCAGATCATCTAAACGTAATATTGCCGATGCAGCGGATTCATCAGCCACTTCAACCGCTAATAGTTCAGTGGTTCTAAGTAAATCGCGTAAGCGACTATCAAGAGTAGAACGAGACAGTTCGAGCGAGTCATCGAGTGATTTTTCAATTCGAACATCAAACCAGCTATCAATCCCTCGGTGTAAAAAATCCACCGAAAAGTAATAGACAACACTCACTGGAATGACGGCAATGACAACAAATAAAACCAATAAACGCGTTGTTAATAAAGAACCTGGTTCGCTTGCTTTATAACGTCGATAAAGTCGTATGACATTAACCGCAATCATTGCGACCAACATAGTTAAACCAACCAAGATTGTAATGAGTAAGATGACATACTGCTGGTTAAAACTTGCCGAATCTTCCGTCGCACCACCCAGTATATATAAGGATAACAGCAACAATACCGACAACACGGCTGCCGATATGGGACCGGTAGTAAGGCGTTTTAAGATTCTAATGGGCATGTAAACCATTCGCTGCTTAATTTCCAATCATCGCTCACCCAAGCGACCGGGCGTAACGGTGCTGGCAGGGCGTTAGTATCCAGTTCACTGTATAACCGTACCACCGCACCCTGTGCATCCTCTAACAATGCTTGATCCAAAATAGTGAGTTGACGAATTCGTCCAAGCGCCCGTAATGCAGCGGCCAACGACAAATAACTTTGTTGCTCACCACTATTCAAGAACTGCACGAGATACTGACCACTCAGGGCATGATATTTTAATTCATAACGCTGATATAGCTTAGCAATCGACTCATCCCATAAGTACGTGCGTGGCCGCTCAATCTTGATACTCAATTGCATTGTAATGGCGACACCATTATTCAATGCCTCAAGTACCTCTTCGCTAAGCTCATAACGAATATCGGCATTTAGTTGGTAGCTACCTTTATTGCTTTGTGTGCTCGCAGATTCAATGTTGATTCCTAGTGCCTGCGCCTGACAAGAAAGCAGCAGCAAGACAAACGCCAATAAATAGCGTTGGCGAGAATGAAATACCATTGAATTAGCTAAGACCATAATTCATTTACTTATTATTGTGAGCTTATCTATCAGCTATTTATAGTTCTTTTATACCATGCCGACAAATATAACGAAGAGAAACACGCCTTTTATTTAAGCTGCCTTTTCAAGCAGGGCATAATAAAAGCCATCCATGTCTTGTTGCCCAGACAAAATCTGCCGGCCATGTTGCTGTGCCATTCCCCAGTCTGCTTCAATAAGCACTTCCTTAGCATCCGCTTGTCTGTCTAAAAATGACTGTATTTGCAGTGTATTTTCATCTGGCAAAATAGAGCATGTCGCATACAATAAGCGCCCACCCGGTTTCAATATCGGCCAAAGCACATCAAGCATTTTTGCCTGCGTTTTAACCAAGTTGACAATATCCGTTTCACGGCGAAGTAATTTAATATCAGGGTGACGACGAATTACACCCGTGGCACTACAAGGTGCATCAAGCAATATACGATCAAAGGCGGCGACACCATCCATCTCACTGGCATCACTCACATCAACACAGGCCACCTCAGCTTGTAATGATAACCGCGACAAGCCATCACTTAATCGTTCTAAACGTTGTTCACTATTATCCCATGCCACCACATCGAGTTTGTTATTTTTAGCCGCCGCATTCTCAAGCAAAGCCGCTGTTTTGCCCCCGGGCGCTGCACAGGCGTCGAGTACCCGATCACCATCAACCGGTGCCAGCAGTTCGCTCGCAAGTTGGGCAGCCGCATCTTGCACAGAGACTTTTCCTTGTTCAAAACCTGGCAACTTATCGACATTAACAGGTGATCCTAATTGCAAACCTGCGGGGGTCGATTCAATATTTTCTGCGATTAGGTCGTTGGCTTTCAATAACTCAAGATAACTGTCGCGATCATTGAAGGCACGGTTCACGCGCAGGCTCATTGGTGGGTGAGACTGACTTGCCTCACGGATTTGTGACCATTCATTTGGCCATGCCTTTTTAACTCGCTGAGCTAGCCATGCCGGCATTTCTGCTTCCACCTCTGGCTTACACTTTATCTTTTGAAGTAAGTCCTCACTTTCTCTTAAATACCTTCTTAGCAATGCATTAACCAAGCCGCGTGCCCATGGCTTATTTAGACTTTTAGTGCCACTCACGGTTTCATTTAAGGCGGCATGGTTGGGGATACGCATGTAAATAAGCTGGTATAGGCCAACCAGAATCAACGCTAGTATATCTTTGTCACGCGGTTTGAGATTTTTGCTTAACAGTAATCTAGCCAGCGCATAGAGTTGGTAATAATGACGCAACACGCCAAAACTAATCTCGTAAAGCAAACCAATATCACGCGGTGCAACTACCGAACGTGACAGCTCAAGCGCCACCGTTAAGGACTCATTTTCACCAATAACTGCTGTGACACAACGCGCTGCTTGTGCACGAACATTGATGCCATTAGCCATTACTGATCACCAACAGAAAAACGATTTCCTGCCTCTCGAAGTGCTGGACGCGCATTAACAAAATCCGCTGCCGACATGCGTTTTTTACCCGCTGCTTGCAGCTCAACAATGGTCAAAACACCTGCACCAGTTTGCACCGCAATGCCCCGTTTATCGGCACTAATAATCGTGCCAGCCGAAACTTCTTGCGCCGTTTTGTCCGAGATTTGGCTACGCCAGATACGTAAGGTTTCTTCACCTAATTGGGCAGTCGCAACAGGAAAGGGGTTAAAGGCACTTATCTGGCGCTGCACGGCCTCTACTGGCATTTGCCAATCAAGAGGGGCTTCATCTTTGCTTAATTTCGCGGCATAACAGGTTTTCGATTCGTCCTGAACTTCCGGATTTGCCGTACCATTATTTAATGCTTCGAGTACATCTAGTAAAGCAGCATTGCCTAACGGCGCTAATCTGTCGTGTAATTCCGAGGCTGTTTCATTAGGTTCAATCGGCGTAGTGACCTTTGCCAGCATATCACCCGTATCAAGGCCTTTGGCCATTTGCATAATCGTCACACCGGTTTCGCTATCACCGGCAACTATTGCGCGCTGAATCGGCGCAGCTCCACGCCAACGTGGCAATAAAGAGGCATGTACATTGATGCAACCTAGGCGTGGCATTGCCAATACAACAGACGGTAACAACTGACCATAGGCAACCACCACCATAATATCGGCCTGATAAGCTGCTAATCGCTGCTGGGCTCCCTCATCCCTGAGGCTTTCAGGCTGCTCAACAACAATGCCCGCCTGTTCAGCACACTGTTTCACAGGGCTCGCGGTTAACTTACGACCCCGTCCAGCGGGGCGATCAGGCTGCGTATACACAGCAAGAATTTCATGTGGAGAATCAATCAGGCTTTGTAGACTCGGCACAGCAAAATCTGGCGTGCCCGCAAAAATAATTTTTAGTGGTGTCGGCATGTCGATACTACTTATAAGGCCACGTGATCATCAGCAAACTTTTGATCTTTCTCAAGTTTTTTTCTAATACGCTTTTGTTTAAGTGGCGATAAATAATCAACAAACACCTTGCCATCGAGGTGGTCGATCTCGTGCTGGATACACACGGCAAGCAAACCATCCGCCTCCATTTCAAATGATTTACCATCGCGATTGAGCGCTTGCAACTTGATTGATTCTGCGCGTTCTACCTTTTCGTAGACGCCTGGTACCGACAAACAGCCCTCTTCATGCACCTCGACACCGTCTTTGGCAGTGATTTTGGGGTTGATTATGACCAGTGGCTGATCTTTTTCTGCTGAAATATCAATCACTATGAGGCGCTGGTGCCTATCAACCTGCGTTGCAGCAAGGCCGATCCCCGGTGCGGCATACATAATGATGAACATCTCATCAATCAGTTTTCGGGTCTCATCCGTTACCTCACTAAGCGGTTTTGCCACCGTTCGTAGGCGTGGATCTGGATATTTGAGTATATTTAATGTCGTCATGTGAATTACGTCAACAAATTCTAGTATTTACATAGGTTAAGCTGCTAAGATAATGATCATACTGGATAACGTGGCTCTTGCGCTATACTTAATACAGGGCTATGTTTGGTTAAACGTATCGGTTGAGCCATTTTAAAATCGGCTCGGCCCATTAAAATATAAAAAAAGGGACTCACATGTTAGCCAGAAAAATTCTTGTGCTCCTGCTGCTGTGTTTCACAACCATCGCTGTCGCAGCACCGACCCTGAATCCATCCCACCCAGACCGCTATATCGTTGTCGAGGGTGATACGCTCTGGGATATCGCTAGTCGTTTCCTAAAAAGCCCATGGCGTTGGCCCGATGTATGGCATGCTAACCCGCAGGTAAAAAATCCGCACCTAATTTATCCTGGTGATGAGCTTACCTTAACTTACGATGTAAATGGTAACCCTGTTATTACTCGTACAAAAAATGCGCACCCAACTGTGAAGCTATCACCTGGGCTACGTAGGACACGCCTTGACCGTGCCATCCCAACAATCCCACTTGATGCTATCCAACAATTTTTATCTAAGCCTTTAGCCGTTGGCGAAAAAGAATTATTTGAAGCACCGTATGTCGTACAACCTGCTGATGAACACGTTGTTGCCGGTGCAGGTGATCGCCTCTATGTCCGTAAGCTTAAAGAAGAAGGTAAAGCGAATTACAGTATCTTCAGACCAGGCGAAGTATACAAAAAGTTTTCATTAGACGACGATGCCGAACCAGAAATACTTGGTTATGAAGCGCTCTATGTGGGTGAAGGTACTGTTGCTGCATTTGGTGACCCATCAACTATTCTCATCACTAGCACGCAACGTGAATCACAAACAGGCGATCGCCTACTGCCTTTAGCTGATGATGATGTGAGTGAAAACTTTATGCCACATGCACCACGTGCTGATATTGATGCCGCAATTATTGCGGTGGTTGATGGTGTTGTTCAGATTGGCCAACACCAGCTGGTCGTCATTGATAGTGGCAGTCGTGAAAAACTCGATGTCGGTGCCGTGCTTGCCGTTTACACGCGTGGTCAAAAAGTTTTTGATAATGTCTCCGAAGAACGTGGTGACACCGTTTTACTACCTGACGAGCGCGCGGGGACCGTCATGGTTTTCCGTGTATTTGAGAAAGTGAGCTTCGCCCTTGTGATGGACGCAACTAACCCAATTCACCTTTATGATGCCGTGCGTAATCCACCTGAACTATAAAATACAGACAATGATCTAGGCGAGTCATCGCCTAGCAGGGCAAGGAGGCCTTGAATCATGATGAAACCGCAAGGATGCGGATCAACACTCGATCCAGTTACACCCCCTGAACAAGAACTAGTTGCTTGGCTCACGCTCTTGCATACGCCGCGACTCGGCCCTAACACGATTCGTAAATTACTCGATAGATTTCAAAGTGCCAGCGGTATTCTTGAGCATGCAGAAGAACTATCCAATACTGATTTACGTGCGGCCTTATTAACACCTAATCAACAAGCCATTGAGTCAGATCTAGCCTGGCTCGCTTCAGAACCTAACCACCATATTGTTCATCTAACTGATCCAGACTACCCAAGCCTACTCAAATCGATTAACAATCCTCCTATTGTATTATTTGTTGCAGGCGATCCAACTAACCTTTCCTTACCACAACTCGGGATTGTTGGTAGTCGCAACCCAACTGCCTCAGGGCTAGAAGCTGCCCACCAATTTGCTGGCGAGTTATCTCAATCTGGCCTCATAATTTGCAGTGGCTTGGCACTCGGTATTGATGCCGCGGCTCATAGTGGTGCCTTGCAGGCCAAAACCAACACCGTCGCGGTGATTGGCAGTGGCCTTGATCGACTTTACCCTGCTCGCAATCTGCGGCTTGCCAACCGCATTAAGCAACAAGGTGCGGTAATCAGTGAGTTTTCCCCAGGCACGGCGCCATTGGCCGCTAATTTTCCACGTCGTAACCGTATTATCAGCGGCCTCAGTCTTGGTGTGCTGGTTATAGAGGCGGCTTCCCGTAGCGGCTCATTGATTACTGCGCGCCTTGCATCAGAGCAGGGCAGAGAGGTATTTGCCATGCCTGGCTCAATTCACAACCCCTTGGTACGTGGTTGTCACCGACTGATTCGTGATGGTGCCTGCTTGGTAGAATCAACCCATGACATCATCAATGAGCTGCCGAGCCTGCTCGGCACACTGGCTTCTCAGCTGGAAGCCCCTATCCATGGGGTTACCAACACCAGCCAAGCTGCCAATAATGAACCTCTCATGGCCTTTATCGACCACGATCCGGTCGCAATCGATACACTAATTTCACGTAGTGGATTGACGACAGAGGATGTTTCAGCGATGCTATCCTCATTGGAAATACAAGGATCTATTGTGGCGCTTCCGGGAGGAAGATATTGCCGCAGCTGAAAAGCAACTTATGAAAGAAAATGTACTCGATGTTTTGGTCTATCTCTTCGAGAATTATATGGTGGATGATGTCGAACCACCTCAGGATCAACAGTCTCTGCAAACTGAGTTAAGTAAAGCCGGCTTCGGCCAAGGCGAAATCAATAAAGCCTTTGATTGGTTAGAAGGTCTAACGGTACTCCGGGAAAATGATCCCGTTGAGAAACTCGAAAGCCCACGTTCTATTCGCATCTACACTGATGAAGAATCAGAACGTATTGATGTTGAATGCCGGGGTTTATTGTTACATCTCGAACAAGCAGGCGTACTCGATCAATATAGTCGTGAACTCGTTATTGATCGGATTATGGCATTAGAAGCCAATGAAGTTGATCATGATGTCGTGAAGTGGGTTGTACTCATGGTGCTATTTAATCAGCCGGGTCAAGAAGCCGCTTATGCTTGGATGGAAGATTTCGTTTTTGAAGAAAATTATTCGCTGTTACACTAAGTTTGCTAGCGAACTTTAACTAAGATTTATTTTTAATTTAGCCGCACCTTGCAGGCACTTAACAACAAGGATTAAGGTCTTTCAGGCCTTAAAATAAATATGGGCAATAAACTCGTCATTGTCGAATCACCGGCAAAAGCAAAAACCATTAAAAAATATCTAGGCAAAGGTTTTGAAGTACTTGCCTCCTATGGCCATGTTCGTGACTTACTCCCTAAAGAAGGTGCTGTCGATACTGAACATGATTTCAGTATGAAATATCAGGCCATCGAACGAAATCAAAAACACATCGACGCCATATCCAAGGCCATCAAAAAAGCTGATGCTTTATATCTCGCGACCGATCCGGATCGCGAAGGTGAAGCTATTGCCTGGCATTTGTTTGAATTACTCAAGAAAAAGAAATTATTAAAAGATAAAGACGTTACTCGCGTAGTGTTTCATGAGATCACTAAAAAGGCGATTCAAAATGCTATCGATGAGTCACGCGAACTTTCTTATGACTTAATCAATGCACAACAAGCACGTCGCGCTTTAGATTACTTAGTTGGCTTTAACTTATCGCCACTGTTATGGAAAAAAATTCGTCGCGGCCTATCCGCTGGTCGAGTACAAAGTCCAGCACTACGTATGATCGTTGAGCGTGAAGAGCTCATTGAAAAATTTGAGCCACGTGAATACTGGAGCATCGAAGCAGACACGCAAGTGGCAAAGAAAAAATTTGCTGCAAAGCTACAACAATATGCAGGTGAAAAATTAACGCAGTTCAGCGTTGAAAATACTGAGCAAGCAACAGACATTGAAAAAACACTTAACGATGCTGCTCAAGGCGAACTCACCGTTGTTAAGATTGAAAAGAAACAGCGCAAACGTAATCCGTCTGCACCGTTCACTACATCAACACTGCAACAAGAAGCCTCGCGTAAATTAGGTTTTACCACACAACGCACGATGCGCATTGCCCAGCAGCTTTATGAAGGTATCGATACGGGTGATGGTTCTGTTGGTCTTATCACCTATATGCGTACCGATTCTGTAACATTGGCACAAGAAGCACTCGATGAAGTACGTGAAGTGATTGGCTCACGCTACGGTGCCGACAAAGTACCTAAGGAACCGCGCACCTTTAAGACCAAAGCAAAGAACGCGCAAGAGGCGCATGAGGCAATTCGCCCAACCTCTGCCGAACGCGATCCTGAATCTATTAAAAAATTCCTCTCAACAGATCAAAAGAAATTATACGGTTTGATTTGGAAACGTACCGTTGCAAGCCAAATGATTCATGCAACTATTAATACTGTTGGTGCAAATCTTGAAGCCGGTGCGGATTCAGGAAACATCTTCCGTGCTAATGGCTCCACCATTGTTGATCCTGGTTTTATGGCTGTTTATCAAGAAGGTGTTGATGATACACCTGCTGAAGACGATGAAAAATTATTGCCGCCAATGGAAGAGGGCGACAAAGTTAAATTACTCAAGGTTCGCCCTGAGCAGCATTTTACTGAGCCACCGCCACGCTTTAACGAAGCGACTTTAGTAAAAACACTCGAAGAACATGGCATCGGCCGTCCTTCTACCTATGCATCAATTATTTCAACACTACAGAACCGTGAGTATGTTGAAATGGATAAACGCCGTTTCATGCCAACCGATGTAGGCCGCGTTGTTAATAGTTTCTTAACAAAATATTTTACCCAGTATGTCGATTACGATTTCACTGCGAACTTAGAAAACGACCTTGATGCCGTTGCTCGTGGTGAAAAAGATTGGATACCATTAATGAAAGATTTCTGGCGGCCTTTCAAAGATCTTGTTGAACACACCGACAAAAATGTTGATCGTCGTGATGTCACACATGAAAAGATTGACGAAAAATGCCCTAAGTGTGGCGGTGAACTATCTATTCGTTTAGGTCGTCGCGGTCGCTTCATTGGTTGTATGAGTTACCCTGAATGTGACTATGCACGAAACCTAAACGGTGATGATGATGAGAAAGATGCAGAAATCATCAAAGATCGTAAATGTCCTGATTGTGAACATGATCTGGTTATCAAGCACGGCCGTTACGGTAAATTTATAGGCTGCAGTAATTATCCAAACTGCAAGCATATCGAACCATTAGAAAAACCGGCCGATACTGGTGTTGAATGCCCTGAATGTCACAAGGGCACAATCCTAAAACGTAAATCACGTTACGGAAAAATCTTCTATTCCTGCCAGCGTTATCCTGATTGCACCTATGCAATTTGGAACGAACCTTTAGCAGAACCGTGTCCAAAATGTAATTGGCCAATCTTGTCTGTTAAGACCACCAAGAAACGGGGCACCGAAAAAGTCTGCCCACAAAAAGAGTGTCGTTTCTCAGAACCCTATGATCCTCCTGCAAAGGAAGAAGCTGAATCCGAGAACGACGCTTAGGTCACGACGATGCGTTGGTCACTACGCCGTGCTGCCACTGCTATTAAGAATGGTGGCGTTATTGCTTACCCCACCGAGGCCGTTTATGGTCTTGGTTGCTCGCCGCTTAATGAGGATGCCGTTAACCGTTTGCTACAACTCAAACGGCGTGATCCTGCTAAGGGTCTCATCCTCATTAGTGATAGCCTGCAGCAACTCGAGCCGTATCTACAACCGCTGAGTCAATCTGAACGCGATAAAATCACTAAAAAACGTGACAAACCAACAACCTGGATCGTTCCTGCCAAGGAATGGGTGCCTCATTGGATCACCGGAAAACATGCTAGCTTGGCAATACGCGTCACAGATCACCCCATCGCTGCCGAATTATGTAAATTGGCAGAAAGCCCCATCGTCTCAACCAGTGCCAATATTTCTGCGCACCGTCCGGCAAAAACCGCTATTCAACTTCGCCTGCAATTTGATGGGCAACTTGATGCCATTGTCACTGGTTCAATAAATACGTCTGCATCGCCTAGCCAGATCCGTGACCTCAAAACCGATAAAATTCTTCGGTCATCCTAAAATACGCACTCTACATTCACTGATAATTTATGGTTTAATACGCGGCCATGGACACACCTAATATTGATGCCGTAAAGGCTTACTTACTCGATCTACAAGATCGTATCTGCGCCGGACTTGAAGCTGAAGATGGTTCTGCAAAATTTGAAGAAGATCTCTGGGAACGCGAGAGTGCGCCCGGTGGTGGACGTACTCGCGTCCTAACAAACGGCGCTGTATTTGAACAAGCCGGTATCAACTTCTCCCATGTTGAAGGGGGTAGCCTACCTGCCTCTGCCACGGCTCACCGTCCAGAGCTAGCTGGCCGCAATTTTCAAGCAATGGGCGTATCACTGGTAATTCATCCCCATAACCCTTACGTTCCGACCTCACATGCCAATGTACGTTTCTTTATTGCCGAGAAAGAGGGTGAAGATCCTATCTGGTGGTTTGGTGGTGGCTTCGACTTAACGCCATATTACGGTAACGACGAAGATGTCATCTATTGGCACCAAACAGCTAAAGATGCCTGTCAGCCTTTTGGTGAAGATGCCTACCCAAAATACAAGAAATGGTGTGATGATTATTTCTACCTCAAGCATCGTGATGAACCACGTGGTGTCGGTGGTCTATTCTTTGATGATCTTAATGAAGAAGGCTTTGAAAAGAGCTTTGCCTTTATGCAAAGCGTGGGGGATCACTACCTGCAGGCTTACCAACCTATTGTGGCACGCCGTAAAGATACCGAGTTTGGTGAACGCGAACGCGACTTCCAGCTCTATCGTCGTGGTCGCTATGTAGAATTTAATCTGGTTTTTGATCGCGGTACTTTGTTTGGACTACAAACCGGTGGTCGTACTGAATCTATCTTAATGTCATTGCCACCGCTGGTTAAGTGGCGTTATAACTGGAAGCCTGAAGCGGGTAGCCCAGAAGCAAAGCTTTACGATCATTATTTAGTACCACAAAACTGGGCGAGTAAATAGTCAACATCAGTTTTAACCTTTTCGTATTCTTACAAATAATGGCTACTTACGGCTGCAAGATAAATCGTGCTTAATTCCCTAATTGATAACCACGCGAGCTCTTGAAAATTCACATTATTAACACCATATCAACATCAGTTAACAAACGTATTACAGCTTTATCGAACAAAATAGGTACTAGAAATGAAACGAATAATGTTATTTATCTTAACCAACCTCGCTATCATGGTTGTGCTGAGTATTACCCTACGCTTACTAGGTGTAGACAGCATACTCGCCGCCAATGGCTCTGACCTTAATATACAGGCGCTGGTCATTCTTTCTGGTGTCATTGGTTTCGGTGGTTCTATTATTTCTTTGCTGATCTCAAAGTGGATGGCAAAACGCATGACCGGTGCTGTCGTGATTACCAATCCAAGTACTAACATGGAAAGATGGCTAATCAGTACCGTTGAAAGACAAGCACAAATTGTTGGCATCAAAATGCCTGAGGTCGCTATTTTCCCTTCCACAGCAATGAATGCCTACGCCACTGGTGCAAATAAAAATAACGCACTAATGGCTGTGTCACAGGGCTTGCTCGACAACATGGCTCAAGGTGAAATTGAGGCCGTGGTTGGTCATGAAATGAGTCATATAGCCAATGGCGATATGGTGACCCTAACCTTGATTCAAGGTGTGGTAAATACCTTTGTTGTGTTCTTGTCTCGCGTTATCGGTCACGTGGTTGATCGCGTTATTTTAAAGAACAACCAAGGCCACGGTATTGGTTACTTTATTAGCGTTATTGTCGCTCAGGTTATTTTATCCATACTTGCATCTACCATTGTGATGTATTTCTCAAGAAAACGAGAATTTGTTGCTGACACCGGTGGTGCTGACTTGGCAGGCCACCAAAACATGATCAATGCCCTTAAACGTCTTGGGCAGGTTGAACCTGAAGCCTTACCAGAACAAATGGCCGCATTTGGCATTAATGACAAAGGTGGCATCATGGCGTTATTTTCATCGCACCCACCTATTGCAGATAGGATTGCCGCTTTAGAAAAGCGAGCGATGCATCGTTCATAAAAAACTAATCGTTACAAGGTTGATGGGGTAACCGTATTTTTAAAATTAATTTATCCCGTCAATCTTGTAAGTCCTTTCAGAAATATTTTCAAAACCTTTAAACAAATTCGTTTTTCAATGGTTCCAAATATGCCATTGCGATTAATGCACCAAAACATACCGTCGATATTGATTCCAATGTTGCTGATATTGGCATAATAATAACAACTCCTATAAAAGGTAAAAATGCAAACCCAACTATAGTTACTATAACCATCAATGTTCTGGCCCATTTTTTAAAAAACAACAAACCAGTAATCGCAACAATACAGGTAAGTAGTAACAGCAGTGCTGTACCAACCGCAACAATAAATGACATCGGTATTTCAGTTTCATCTGGATGAAACCAGAGCATTCCTCCATAACCATTCCATGCTTGCAACTCTTGCACTTCTTCTATTTGATTTGCCATCGAGTATTCAGTCCAAACCATGCCTATAATGGGAAATAATATCGATACGACGACTAAGAATCTAAATATATTTTTCATACTCATTTGCATACCTGCTTTTAATTATATCCATACATTCATACATGCAATAAATCTTATTCATTTATTAGCTTGTTTATCACTTTTGTTACGTCCGCTTTATCCCACTCACGCCCACCAAACAATCCATAGCGTAAGCGGCCTTGTTTATCAATAAAGTAAGTCGTCGGAAAAGCAAACACTTCCCAACGTTTTAGCGCCGCACCATTTCTATCTAACAAAACAGTAAAATCAACACTGACTTTTTCTTTCAAAAATTTATTTATTGTTTCTTGACCTTCTGCCATATTAACAGCAAGAATACGAAAAGGTTTTCCTTTTAAGCTATCTTGTAACCGCTGCATGGAAGGCATTTCAAAAACACAAGGTGGGCACCAAGATGCCCAAAAATTCACCATAACAACTTCACCTTTCAAATCAGATAAATCTATATTATTTCCATTTAGATCTTTCAACAATAAAGGAGGTGCTTGTGGCTTACTTTTATACGGCTTTAGCACTCGCTCTTTTTTAGAGTTTGTTATTTTTTGTTGTTCTTTTTTGATTAACGGTGCCGCTTGATGTTTATCAGGTAACGTCGCTAACACTTTACTTGCACGTCTTAACAATCGTGGTAATTCACTGGCCACTTGATATTCTTGAGGAGTGGCATCAGGCCGATAATAAAAACGATCTCGCACATTGGGTATTATTTGTGTAAATATTTTACTACCGCCTTGTCGTAATGCAGGAAGTGTTTTGTCTAGTTTCCATCGCCAAGGAGATTGTGCCGGTTGCAAAAGATATATTGGAATATTAGTCGCTCGCACTATCGGCATAATATGCGGCGCTTTACCAGGATCGGGGGTCTCAACAAAGAACTTAGGACTTAATAAAATCAGACCGTTTATCGCTGTACTATCTGGCCTTTTTTCCTGCCACTGACGAAGCCCTCTTAACATCGGGATAACCCCACGTCCACTGGTGACAAGATAAATATCTTTGCCTGTGTTTGTTGCCTTGATTAAGGCATTAATTTGGTCAGCAGGAAACTGCTCAACGCTGCTTGCTGCTACAGGTAGAAAATTTGTTTCAAATAAATCGGGATACCAAACCTCAATTCCTTTTGTTACTAATTTCTTTGCCAGTAATTTTTCGGATTGTTGCAGGCCTTCCTCTGGTGCGAGCCAAATGAAAACCTGTTGTCCATCTGCCGGAAAATGATAATAGGAAATTTCTGTGCCATCGGCTAGTTCAAGTTCTTTTTTTAATTCTGCATACACAAAACTAGTTGTAAAATATAGTGCGGCAAATATTAGTGCTAATAGAGGCTTTCTTGTTTTCATTTTATACGGTTATAATTATTTTAAAGTAACACTTCGTGTTTTATATATTCGTATAAATCAATACCATAACTATTCGCTTCTAACACTTTTATTATTTCAATCGGTGAGTCTGATTTTTCTTTTGTAAATTGTGATAAGTCAAGCACACGTGGGGGTGCAACTACTTGTTTGTCTTCATCACAGACCAACATAACCATTGGGGATAAATTTTTACCTGGCGCCATCGATAATACAATACCTACTTCACCTGTACTCAATAAAACCAAACTTCCAATTGGATAAATACCAAGACACTGTATGAATTTTTCTACTAACTCAGCGTCAAGATCAACTTCACGCCACTTAAACATGTTCTTCAGCGCATCTAATGTATTCATGCCATGGTGATAAACGCGATCACTTGTAATCGCATCATAAACATCAACAATCGCAACAATGCGTGAAAATAAATGTATTTGCGACTCAATTAAGCCTTGCGGGTAACCTGTACCTTTCTTTCGTTCATGATGCGTATAAACTATTTGTAGCGCACTATCTGGCACATCCGGACTACTTTTTAAAATATCATAACCGTGTTGCGCATGCTCTCTCACTATCGCACGCTCAGCTTCTGTTAGTTCACCTTCTTTATTTAAAACATCGAGTGGCACGCGCATTTTTCCTATATCATGCATGAGTGCGCCAATACCAATCTCATTCATTTCTTCTTTGTTGAAACCAAGATATCGCGCGAAAGTTAGTGCAAAGATACAAACATTCAAACTATGTATGGCGGTATATTCATCACGCTTGCGAAGGTTAGATAACCACAACTGCGCATCGGGGTTGCGTACTATACTATCAACCAAACCGGAAACAACTTGCTTTGCTCCACCTACATCAATATTTTTACCCATTCGCACATCATCAAACATGCTGTCAATTTGGTTACGCGCTCGTTGATGAAGCACTTTGGCTTGTTTAAGTTCTTCGCGAAAATTTGCTGTAATAGGGATACGTTTGCGGGTTTTAAAATCGATGACAATACCTGATTGAACAGGTTCGTGTTTTATACTCGGATCAATGTCATCACCTTTTTCATTATCAATAATGACGTACTTGCAGAAATCACTAACACTTTTATGGATTGCTTCATCCGCAACGACAAAACCTTGAAACAGAAAAGGGGAGTCTAGCCATGGCCGATCTAACTCTGCCACGTACATACCTACTTTCAAATATCTGATGTCAATTTTCTTTTTCACTAATTCCCCGTTGTATCTATATCTAAAGTATACAAATCCCACATACCCTATATCGCCCCTAGATACGAAAACTTAATGAAAACCCTATTGATTAAGCATAGTGCCGAATCACCTCACCGTATAGCTACTTACCGTAAATTATGCGGTAATCTGGCGTTGTTGAGCCTTAAACCATGCCGAAGCGCCCGCAGCAGTGACAATACACCAAACTGCAAATAACGCGCCCGGTAGGGCCGTTTCCGGAGGAAAATGTTTTAGTGCCAGCGCCACTCCCAATCCTGCGTTCTGCATACCTATTTCAATCGCCAATGTAAGCTGGTGCTTACGATCAAACCGATATAGGCGTGCCAATAAGCCACCAAATAAATAACCTAGGCCATTCAATAAGATAACCAATATTATCACCGTGCTACCGACCTCCGAGATACGGTCATGGTTCGCGGCCACGGCATAACTGCAAATAATAATGATTGCGATTGCTGCCACCGCAGGGGCAATCTCTTCCACCGGTGCTAAAAACCGTCCAAGCTGACGCCGAACAAACATCCCAAGCAGCAGTGGCAATAATACTGTTAGCAATATTGTCTTCATCAATGGCCAAAACTCAACCGGTAAAAATGAGCCTCCCAGCCACTGCACCAAACTAGGTGTTAGTAAGGGAGACAGGACGGTGGCGACTGTGGTCAAGGCAATTGAAAAGGCCAATGCGCCACCAGCTAAATAAACAATAACATTGCTTGCCATGGCGCCAGGTGCACAGCCTACAATCACAAAACCCAAAGCCAATTCAGGTGATAGGCCACCAAAAGTAGCCGCGGCAAAGCCAAGCAATGGCATCACGCTGTATTGAGTTAATACACCTAAAGCAATGGTCTTGGGTGAGCGCAGGGTTTCTTTCAGCTCTGGTGGATGCAATACGATACCCAAAGCAAACATGGTGGCTGCAAACATCCACAGGAAGACATCTTTAAAAATCAACATAATAGGCGGCCAGAAATAGCCTACACACGCACCCAGCAGGGTGAGTAGTGCCATATATGTAGTAATAAACCTAAATATAATCATAGTGTTACAACTCTTATTGTTATTTTGTGAAACACGTCGCATGCAAATTGCCAACCGCTTCCACCAGTTCTCACATGTTAAGCCGATAATACTATCAAGTTACAAAACAAAGAGAATCTGACATGACAGCTATACTGAAGAAAATATTACTCCTAATGATGGTGCTAATGGCGCTTAACCTTGTCTTTATTCAACTCATGGATATCGATGAACTTCTGCTCAAAGAAATGGCGCAAGCACTTTTAATCGCCCTGTGCTTACAACCTTGGGTAATACGCCAACTAACCTACTAACACCTTTGCTAACCGGCCTTGCTCCGGTAGGATGATTGCCTGAAAATAAAAAAAGTTCAGGAGATCACCAGTGAGCAAGCCAGATACCGGTCATGGACGGTTCCCACAAGTTCGTATGCGTCGGATGCGCCGAGATGATTTCTCGCGCCGGCTTATGCGAGAAAACAGATTAACCACCAATGACCTTATCTACCCCATGTTTGTTCTTGAAGGCACAGAACAGCGTGAAACTATCGATTCAATGCCCGGTATTGAGCGCCTCAGTATCGATCTACTACTCAAAGAAGCCGCTGAATTAGTCGCATTAGATATCCCCGCAATCGCTTTATTTCCAGTTACGCCAGCGAGCGCCAAGAGCGATGATGCCTGTGAGGCCTACAATCCTGACGGACTCGCGCAACGTGCGGTAAAAGCCTTAAAAGACAAATACCCCCAGCTTGGCGTTATTACCGATGTTGCGCTCGATCCTTTTACGACACACGGTCAAGACGGGTTAATTAATGATGAAGGTTACGTCCTCAATGATGAAACGGTTGATGTTTTAGTGCGCCAAGCACTCTCACATGCCGAAGCCGGTGCGGATGTCGTCGCCCCTTCTGACATGATGGACGGTCGTATTGGTGCTATTCGTGAGGCACTCGAAACCGAAGGGCATATTCATACACGTATTCTGGCCTACTCTGCCAAATATGCTTCTAGCTACTATGGCCCATTCCGTGATGCGGTTGGTTCAGCGACCAATTTAGGCGGGGGTAATAAATATTCATATCAAATGGATCCTGCAAATTCTGATGAAGCACTCTGGGAAGTGGGACTCGATCTTGATGAAGGGGCTGACATGATCATGGTCAAACCCGGCATGCCCTATCTCGATATTGTAAAACGAGTAAAAGAGCAATTTGGTGCACCGACCTTTGTTTACCAAGTTAGCGGCGAATACGCCATGCATATGGCGGCGATCCAAAACGGCTGGCTCGATGAAAAAGCCGTCGTAATGGAGTCACTTCTATGTATAAAGCGTGCAGGTGCTGATGGTATTTTAACCTACTTCGCAAAACGCGCTGCACAATGGCTGCAAAATTCTTGATAGAAATAGTCAAAGAAACAAGTGTTTAAAATTTAATATACTCTCAACAATTTTTTGTAACAAAACTGTCACAAAATGCTTGCATTAAAAAAATCTGTCGATATACTGCGCGCAACTTTAAAGTCACTTATACACAAATGCCAACGTTGAATAAGCAGTGTTGGGAACAGATGCCGAAAGCGGTATCAAAGGAAGCAAAATGGCACGAACCACTATTTCTAGTCTTTTTGGCAACTCGCCAGTTAAACCTCTCCAAGCTCACATGGCCAGCGTGCAAGAATGCGTCGTTGAACTTGTACCTTTTTTTGAAGCTGTACTTGAACAAGACTGGAAGGCCTCCAAAGCACAACAGAAAAAGATCGCAAAATTAGAAAATGCCGCAGATAAACTCAAACGCAATTTACGTATGCAATTACCTCGTAGTTTATTTATGCCGGTTTCTCGACGTGACCTACTTGAAGTTCTCACCATGCAAGACAAGATTGCTAATAAATCAAAAGATATTGCAGGACTCATTACTGGTCGTAAAATAGAATTCCCCGAAGCCGTTAGCGACAAACTCATTGATTTTGTGCAACGCGCAATTGATGCATCAGCTCAAGCACAAACTGCTATTAACGAACTCGATGAATTAATCGAGACTGGTTTTGGCGGTCGCGAAATAAAACTGGTGCAATCCATGATCAAGGAACTCGATGCCATTGAAAGTGACACCGATAAGATCGAAGTCAAAGTGCGCTCTGCACTATTTAAAATTGAAGATGATCTGCCACCCGTACAAGTAATGTTCTTGTACCGCGTGATTGATTGGATTGGTGAACTCGCTGATCTATCACAACGCGTTGGTAGCCGTCTTGAGCTGTTGCTCGCTCGTTGATCTATTAAAGGGTTCTAAAAGAAAATGGAATACGCAACTATATTACTTATTATGGCCATTGTTTTTGGCCTGTTCATGGCTTGGGGTATTGGTGCCAATGACGTTGCCAATGCAATGGGTACATCGGTTGGTTCTGGTGCCATCACCATTAAACAAGCCGTTCTGATCGCAGCTGTCTTTGAGTTTGCCGGTGCCTTTCTTGCCGGTGGCCAAGTAACAAAAACCATTCGTAAGGGCATCATTGATGCCGACCTATTATCGGGAACACCCGAATTACTGGTCTACGGTATGTTGGCAGCACTACTTGCTGCCGGTATTTGGTTATTGGTTGCCTCACGTTTAGGTTGGCCCGTTTCTACAACGCATACCATTGTTGGTGCTATTGTTGGTTTTGCTGCCGTCGGCATTGGCATGGAAGCAGTACATTGGGGCAAGGTCGGTTCTATTGTCATGAGCTGGGTAGTATCACCTGCGCTTGCCGGTACAATTTCTTATTGGCTATTCCGCAGTGTGCAGGGACTCATATTAAATACCAACACCCCTTTTGAAAATGCAAAACGTTATGTGCCGTTTTACATATTTCTAACCGGCTTTGTGATTGCGCTCGTGACTATGTTCAAGGGTCTAAAACACGTTGGCCTTGAAACCACCACGTTCCAAAACTACGGCATGGCATTTATTGTTGGCCTCATTATTATGTTTATTGGTAAATCTTTTATTAATAAATTAAATATTGATCCAGAAGCCGATAAAGACTTCCACTTTGCTAATGTAGAAAAAGTCTTTGCTGTACTCATGGTCTTCACCGCCTGTGCGATGGCCTTTGCACACGGCTCGAATGACGTGGCGAATGCGATTGGTCCTGTCGCCGCGGTTGTCAGCATTGTTCAATCAGGTGGTGAAATTACACAAAAATCTGCTTTACCTATCTGGATATTATTACTCGGTGGTTTAGGTATTGTTGCAGGCCTACTTATGTATGGTCGCCGCGTCATCGCCACCATTGGCAAGAACATCACTGAACTTACGCCAAGCCGTGGTTTTGCAGCAACGCTGGCTGCAGCAACAACAGTAGTGCTTGCCTCAGGTACGGGTCTGCCGATTTCAACAACCCACACATTAGTTGGCGCTGTACTCGGTGTCGGCATGGCTCGCGGTATCGGTGCACTTAACCTTAATGTAGTACGCACCATCTTCCTGTCGTGGATTATTACCCTGCCAGCCGGTGCTATTATGGCCATCTTCTTCTTTTTTACCCTTAAAGGTATGTTCGGCGCATGACCGACAACTATGCCGTTATAGGCAACCCCATTGCCCACAGTAAATCGCCGCGTATTCACGCGGCGTTTGCTTCTGAGACCCAGCAAGATATTCATTACGACAAACTATTGGTTGAACAAGGACAGCTTGCCAAAGCGATTGCCAACTTTCGAACACAGGGTGGTAAGGGCTTAAACATTACGGTGCCATTTAAAAATGATGCCTTCGATCTTGCCGATAGCTTAACCGAGCGTGCAAAACTGGCTGGTGCTGTGAACACCTTGGTACTCAATGCTGATGGCTCATTACATGCCGATAATACGGATGGCATTGGCTTAGTCCGTGATCTCACCATCAACCATCAATTTAATTTAAAAGGTGCTCGAATTTTACTACTCGGCGCAGGTGGTGCAGTCCAAGGTGTCTTATTACCATTATTGCAGCAACAACCTAGTGAAATTGTTATCGCAAACCGAACTGTTTCAAAAGCCGAAACCTTATGTGAAAAATTCGCAGCGTATGGCAATCTTTCGGCAAGTAGTTTTGAAGATCTTAATGCTCATACATTCGATGGCATCATTAATGGCACCGCAGCGAGCCTACAAGGTGAAGTTCCGCCTTTACCTAATAACATTTTGAATGAAGGTGCTTGGTGTTACGACATGATGTACAGCAACGAGCCTACTGCTTTTGTTCAATGGGGTGCGAAGCACGGAGCAGACCAATCAGTTGATGGCCTTGGTATGTTAGTAGAACAAGCCGCTGAATCTTTTGCACTTTGGCGTGATGTCAAACCAAATACAAGTGCAGTGATTCAACTACTTCGAGAGTCTGCTTAAACGCCTGCTGCTAACACCGGCTGATTAGCAACCGCTTCACGCATTAAACTTCCGCGTCTGTCATCCGTACGACGTTCTTCATGATGCCAGTCCATTTGTCGCCAATTAATTGCACGTTGATCATTGCTGTAATTGCGCCGCATATATTCACGTACAACCACCTTGTTTCCTTTTAATTTCTTGCCATTAAAGCGAGCAATTAATTGAAAACCCAATTTCTCTGAATCGATTTCAACTAACCCATAACGTGCCTTAATACCATTACCGTGATCATGCGTAATGATTTTAAAACTTGCTTGATTACCAATAACGTTAAAAAATTTCCGCAGGTCATAATCAACGATATTATTTGGTAAAATGCCTATATAAATTTCCATGGCGTACCCCTTAATCTTGAACGCCACTATGATGCCATTTTTTGATCGACAAACAAGCCCCTTTTGACCAGTGGTGGGTATTTTCAGATAAAGCGCGCAACAACTCGGGAGCTATGCTGACAGGCTTGTAAGCATAAGCTGACTTGATTCAGTATCATGTATTTTAATAGCGGTTTTTTAGCTCAACATAGTGGGTAGCAGAATATTCAAGCCACTCTAATTCTTTTTCTGTTAACGCACGTATTTTCCTCGCTGGACTACCTACGTATAGGTGCCCACCTTCCAGGCGTTTACCTGGCGAAACAAGGCTGTTTGCACCAAGCATCACTTTATCTTCAAGTATCGCGCCATCCAGTACCGTAGAGCCCATACCGACAAGGCAAAAATCTCCAATCGTACAGGCGTGTAAAACTACTTTATGACCAACGGTAACGGACTCACCGACACTTAATGAAAAACCACCTGGGGAATACTCGCTGTCATGTGTAACATGCAAAACAGAACCATCTTGAATGTTACTGCGTGCACCAATTTCAATACTATTAATATCACCGCGAATAACCGTTAATGGCCACACCGATACATCAGCCGCAATGTTTACATTACCTATAACAACTGCCGACTCATCAACAAACGCAGTGTCATCAATAACAGGATGATGTTCTTCAAAACCACGAATACTCACGTCTAACTCCTACTGCTCTGAATCAGGCTTTATTCATCTGACAGCGCAAAAATTTCGCAGCCACTACCGCATCGTTACAAATTCTTCTGCACTACTTGGATGAATCGCTACCGTATCATCGAGATCTTTTTTGGTTGCACCCATTTTTAGTGCCACGGCAAAGCCTTGCATCATTTCATCGGCACCTAAACCAATTATATGTATGCCAATCACCTTTTCCTCAGCACCAACACAAACCAGCTTCATCGCGGTTTGAGTTTTGTGTTCAGTGAGTGCGTTATACATCGGTGTGAAACTTGAGGTATATACCTTCACTGCATCGCCATGTTCTTTACGAGCCTGTTCTTCACTCACACCAACCGTCCCTATCGGAGGATGACTAAAGACCACAGTCGGAATATCAGTGTAATCCAATTTACGATCTGCTTGATTATCAAACAAGCGATCAGACAAACGTCTTGCCGCAGCAATCGCTACTGGTGTTAACGCCGCTTGCCCTGTGACATCACCTACCGAGTAAATACCATCAACATTGGTATTCTGAAATGCATCCGCTGGCACATAGCCTTGCTTATCCATTTCTACACCTGCGGCCTCTAAATTCAAATTAGCCGTTAATGGCTCACGCCCAATCGCCCAGAGCAATTCATCAAAACCAGTCACCGTATGGCCGCCATCACAATGCAAACTCAAGCTACCATCGGCTGCTTTCTCGACCTTTTCAATTTGCATACTCGACATAATCTTGATGCCAGCGGCAATCAATTCTTCCATTAGAACATCACGCAACATGGCATCAAAACCACGTAATACGGTTTCACTACGAATAATCAGAGTGACTTCGCAACCAAGCGCACGTAACAGGCCAGCAATCTCAACTGCAATATAGCCAGAACCAACTACCGCAATACGCTTCGGTTGTTCGGTTAAGGCAAAAAAACCATCCGAGGTCATACCCAATTCTGCACCAGGGATATCTGGTACAACAGGTGTCGTGCCCGGTGCAATCACAATATGGTCAGCGGTAAACTGCTCGCCATTTACATCCAATGTTTTGGCATCAACAAAGGTGGCCTCACCACTGATTTCATCAATGTTCGAGTCAGCTAAATAAGTGTGATACCAATCATTAATCCCTTTGATATACGCCTGACGCCCATCAACCAACTTCTGCCAGTCCAGCTCACCTCTTGTTACATCAAAACCATAGCCTTGAGCGTCATCAAGGGCGTGCGACAACATGCCTGCATACCACATTACTTTTTTCGGCACACAACCAACATTAACGCAGGTGCCGCCCATCAGGCCTTTCTCAATGACCGCTGTTTTTGCGCCATAGACTGCCGCGCGTTCAGCCGCTGACAAACCACCGCTACCACCGCCAATGGCAATTAAATCGTAATGCTTAGACATGCTATCTCCGAAATGAAAGTACAAAAGATTAAAATAGGGGTGCTTCTGCCTATCTACAAGGCGCATCTACCCAGCAAATTATAACTAATTGTTAATTAAAGAATAATTCTATTTTCTTGAATTTATTGATCCAGATCAATTACCCCTACAACTAATAGGTCTACTATCGCTTCACACACTTTAAGCAACCAACATATTCGGAGAACTCTATGCACGATGACAGTATCATTTCCATGTTAAGTAAACCCATTCTAGTTCTCGTTGCGATAACCGTCGCACTTGTCTTCTTTGCCAATATGGTGGCTTGATACCGGGTCCTCCCGTGGTACCGCTAGAGTCGGTATGGATACCGACTCGGTACCGCATTTTGGTTTCAAGCATATTAATTCCACACCAACGGCGCTTCTTGCAAGGCGGCAAACTGTTCGCGCAATGAGAGTATTTGATCTTCCCAATATCGATTCGTATTAAACCAAGGAAAACTGCGTGGAAAAGCAGGATCTTCCCAGCGACGCGCCAGCCACGCTGAGTAATATAGCAGACGCATTGTGCGTAACGCTTCAACAAGATGCAATTCACGCGGCTCAAACTCGCTAAATTCTGTGTAACCATCTAGTAAATCTGCGATCTGCATCGTCATGTCCTGGCGCGTTCCATTTAATAGCATCCATAAATCCTGCACTGCAGGCCCCGTACGACAATCATCTAAATCAACAAAATGTGGACCCGTGTCCGTCCATAGAATATTACTGGCATGGCAATCGCCATGCAGACGAATGCTCTCTATCTCACCCGCTTGCTGATAGTTATCTTCCAAGACAGGCAAGATATCTTCCACCAAGCTGCGATAGGGCAGCTCAAGTTCAGGCGGTATAAAGCCATTTTCAAGCACATATTGGTAGGATTCATGTGCGTAACTATTAATATTAACAACCGGACGCTGTTTAAATGGCCGTAGCCGCCCAACCACATGAATTCGACCGATAAAACGCCCAATAGTCACGTAATCATCACCACCATTTAGCTCTGGTGTACGCCCACCCTGACAAGGAAAAACGGCAAATCGATGCCCTTCATGGAAATGTAGGGTTTTACCATCCGCATCAACCAGTGGGGCTACAACGGGGATTTCAACCCCGGCTAGCTCCAGAGCAAAATCATGTTCCTCCTGAATCATCTCATCCGTCCAGCGCTGAGGACGATAAAACTTCACCACCACCGGTGGCGCTGACTCAATCCCCAGCCGATAAACACGGTTTTCATAGCTATTTAGTGCCAAAAGACTGCCATCTGCCCGCAAACCCAATGTTTCCACTGCATCCAAGATCATGCTTGGACCTAGATCATAAAAGTCACTTATCTCAGCTGGATTTTTCATGTTTTATTCTGCGGCTTTATCATTCTCAAAGAAATTAAAGACAGCTAATCTTTAAAGATTAACAGCCCCTAGGCATAATAGATTAAACCTGCGGCAATTGCTGCCGCCATATTAGTACCCACGTAACTTAGGTGTATGTATAAAATGAGTAATCCACTGTTATCCATAAAAGGCCTACCGCCTTTTTCTGATATCAAACCCGAGCATGTTGAACCCGCCGTCGATGCCTTGCTGGCAGAATGCCGTAATAAAGTCGAAACATTGTTACGAGAAAACGAAACATACACTTGGGATAATTTAATTCAGCCCATCGAAGACATTGATGAAAAATTATCACGCGCATGGTCGCCTGTGAGCCACATGAACTCCGTGGTTAACTCAGATGCATTACGCGATGCCTATAATGCCTGCTTACCAAAGCTCAGTGAGTACGGCACCGAGATGGGACAACATGCCAAATTATTCGCCGCATATAAACAAGTGCTAAACAGCGCAGAGTTTAAAAAACTGGATACGGCTCAAAAGAAAATTATTAAAAATGCACTGCGTGATTTTGAGCTATCTGGTATCGCTTTAAACGATGCCGATAAAACACGTTACAAAACACTCATGCAAGAACTCTCAAAGCTAACTGCAAAATTTGAAGAAAATGTACTCGATGCCACGCATGGTTGGGAAAAGTATGTCGACGATGAAGCAATGCTCGCCGGTTTACCAGAAACTGCGGTTGCCTTAGCGCGTCAAAATGCAAAAAATGCAGGAAAGTCCGGTTGGTTATTTAGTCTTGAATTTCCATCTTACTTTCCAGTCATGACCTACGCCGATGATCGAAAATTACGCGAAGAAATGTACACAGCCTATGTTACCCGCGCATCGGATCAAGGCCCCTGTGCGGGCAAGTGGGACAATGCCCAATTAATCCAAGATATTCTTACCCGGCGTCATGAAGCTGCCCAATTACTTGGTTTCAATAACTATGCTGAAAGATCATTAGCTAAAAAAATGGCTGCCAACACCGATCAAGTCATTAAGTTTCTAACTGATCTTGCCGAACATTCATTAGGTATGGCACGCAAGGAATATAAAGAACTACAAAACTTCGCGAAAAATGAACATGGACTAGAAAAACTCGAAGCATGGGATAATGCTTACTACAGTGAAAAACTTCGCGAACACCAATACGCTATTTCACAGGAAGAACTAAAACCCTACTTCCCTGAAAACAAAGTGCTTGATGGCATGTTTAATGTCATTAAAAAACTTTACGGCATGCAGGTTATCGAACGCAACGACATAGATACATGGCACAAAGACGTCCGTTTTTTTGAAATACGTGACGCCCAAGACACACCTCGTGGTCAATTCTATCTTGATCTTTATGCGCGCAATAAAAAACGTGGCGGGGCTTGGATGGATGAGTGCATTGTGCGCACACGTCATGGTGATAAAGTTCAATTACCGGTGGCTTACTTAACCTGTAATTTTACGCCACCCGTTGGCGATGACCCTGCCTTATTTACCCATGATGAAGTCATCACTATGTTCCATGAATTTGGTCATGGCCTACAGCACATGCTGACAAAGATTGATTACTTAGGTGTTTCTGGTATTAATGGCGTTGAATGGGATGCGGTCGAATTACCTAGCCAGTTTATGGAAAATTGGTGCTGGCAAAAACAAGCACTCAATATGTTTGCTTGCCATTATAAAACTGATGCACCCTTACCCAATGAAATGTTTGAGCGCATGAATGCGGCGAAAAATTTTCAATCTGGCATGCAGATGGTACGTCAGCTTGAATTTGCTTTATTTGATTTTCGTATGCACATGGATTTTAATCCAAACACGCCAACAGATATTCAAGCTTTGCTAGACGATATTCGACAACAAGTCGCCGTTGTTATTCCCCCTAGCTTCAACCGATTTGCGAATGGTTTCACGCATATTTTCTCTGGTGGTTATGCTGCCGGTTATTACAGCTACAAATGGGCAGAAGTGCTCTCCAGTGATGCTTTTTCTGCTTTTGAAGAAAAAGGCATCTTTGATGCAGAGACGGGCAAGCAATTCCTGGAAAATATACTAGAGCAAGGTGGCTCACAGGGTGCCATGGATCTATTTGTGAAATTTAGAGGTCGTGAACCTAATATTGATGCACTTCTCAAACACAGTGGTATTGCTGCATAATAGGGTTAATGGATTAAGGAATAATAATGAAAAAAACCTACTTAACACTTACCGCATTAGCGATACTTTCACAAACCGTGTCACTACATGCGAAAACTTTTTATGTAACAGACAAAGTACTGGTTGGTGTTTATGAACAAGCCAATACCGAAAGCAACTTAATCAAAGCGCTACCTACAGGCACACCTATCGAGGTGTTAGAACGCATTGATGAATTTGCAAAAGTACGCAGCCCTGATGGCACAACAGGCTGGGTAGAAAATTCTTATTTAATTGACCACAAGCCAGCCCAACTTGTTGTACTTGAACTAACCGATCAACAAAAACAAGCCAATGAACAATTAGGCCTTACAAAAGCCGAGTTGGATGCAACACAAAAACAATTGGCTGAACTTCGCGCCGGTGCAACAAAAAATTCTTCTGCACAAGAAAAGAAATTTGCTAAGGATTTAAATAAACTTGAAAAGAAATTTAGCAACCTTAGAAAAGAACTTTCTACATCGAAAAAACAACTCGAAAACAAATCACGCCAACAACAAGCCATCGAAAAAGAAAATAGAAAGCTACAAGATGAAATTGTTGCCTTGCGTAAAAACAAACCCGTAAAAGCTGACGCAACGCCCGCGCCAGCAGCTTTAACAGACAATGCTGAAGTAAAAAAACTACAAGCTGCTAACAAGCAATTAACCAACACTTTAAATCAAGTGCGTACCGCACTTGATTTACCAGCAAACACTAATCAACAAAGTGAGGAAAGTGGCCTTTTTCTTAAAACAATTTGGTTGCTTATCGGTTCTCTGGTACTTGCACTCAGTGGTTTTATCGGCGGTATAAAATGGCTTGATTGGCGTAACCTTAAACGTCACGGTGGCTTCCGCATCTAAGAGACCACTATGTCAGATTATAAATATAAAGACTTACGTGATTTTGTTGCCTTACTTGAAAAACGCGGGGAACTGAAGCGCATTAATATTGAAGTTGACCCCCATCTTGAGATGACCGAGATTTGCGATCGCACCCTACGCGCAGGCGGCCCTGCCTTATTATTTGAAAATCCCAAAGGTAGCGATGTTCCTGTTCTCGGCAACCTATTTGGTACAGCCGAACGCGTTGCCATAGGTATGGGTCAAGAGTCTGTTGAAGCACTTCGCGAAGTTGGCAAGCTACTCGCCATGCTTAAGGAACCTGATCCACCCAAGGGCATGAAAGACGCGTGGGAAAAATTGCCTGTCTTCAAACAAGTGCTGCACATGGCGCCCAAGCTCGTCAAAAAAGCGAACTGTCAGGATGTTGTGATTGAAGGCGATGATGTCGATCTTAATAAGCTTCCAGTGCAAACCTGTTGGCCGGGTGATGCGGGCCCACTTATTAGTTGGGGCTTGGTTATTACCAAAGGGCCGCATAAAGAACGCCAGAACCTAGGCATTTATCGCCAGCAAGTGATCGGTAAAAACCGCGTTATCATGCGCTGGTTAGCACACCGTGGTGGCGCACTCGATTTTGCCGAATGGCAACAGGCTCATCCAGGTGAACCATTTCCAATCACGGTTGCACTCGGTGCTGATCCAGCCACCATACTGGCGGCCGTGACACCTGTACCAGACAGCCTTTCTGAATACGCTTTCGCCGGACTCCTACGTGGTGGTAAAACCGAGGTAACCCAATGTATTGGCTCCGGCCTACAAGTACCCGCCAGCGCAGAATTTGTTTTGGAAGGGCATATCCATCCTGACGACATGGCAGATGAAGGGCCGTTTGGTGATCACACCGGTTACTATAATGAAGTAGAGCGATTCCCTGTTTTCACTATCGACCGGATTACCCATCGTAAAGATCCTATCTACCATAGCACCTACACCGGTCGTCCACCGGATGAACCGGCTATTTTGGGCGTCGCACTCAACGAAGTGTTTGTGCCTATTTTGCAAAAACAATTTCCAGAGATCGTGGATTTCTATTTACCACCGGAAGGGTGCTCTTACCGGATGGCCTGCGTCAGCATGAAAAAACAATATGCAGGACACGCCAAACGCGTCATGTTTGGTGTTTGGTCTTTCTTACGCCAATTCATGTACACCAAGTTCATTGTTGTTACCGATGACGATGTAAACGTACGTGATTGGAACGACGTTATTTGGGCAATGACGACCCGTATGGATCCTGGCCGCGATACCACTATTGTCGACAATACCCCTATTGATTACCTTGATTTTGCCTCACCCGTGTCTGGCCTCGGCTCAAAAATGGGCTTCGATGCGACCAATAAATGGCCGGGAGAAACAGATAGGGAGTGGGGTACAGCCATCAGCATGGATGAATCCGTAAAAAAACGTGTTGATGAGTTATGGTCGGAACTAAATATTGATACAATTGACCAATAGATTACGAACGGACTCATTAATTAACAACTGCGATAATGATTATGCTGCAATTTAGACACAATCCATTCTATGCCAGCTTACTAGTTTTCTTCTGCTCACTGAGTTTTCAAACAGCTGGGTTCAGTGCTGAAAATCTAGTAAAAAGCTCACCTGCTCAAGAACTTGTTGTGACCAACACCATGAAGCTATTAGGTGAGCTAAAAGAGAAAAACGGCGATATTAAACAAGATTCTTCTATCGCCTATAGTTTGGTTGACGATATTGTTCTGCCACATATCGATTTTCGTCGTATTGGGCAGATCGTGCTCGGCAAATACTGGCGTCGTGCCAATGAAGATCAACGTGCTCGTTTTGTAAACGAATTCCGTGGCTTCCTTGTTCGTACCTATGTCACCGCCATGATCGAGTTTTCAGATCAAATAGTTTCACATGCCGACAATGTACGTTATTTGCCTTTTCGTAATACCGATCCAGAAGATGTCACTGTGCGTATGGAGATTCGCCTTGCCAATAGGCCACCGGTCTCTGTGAATTACAGCCTTTATCTAAATGATGCCAGCTGGCTCATTTACGATTTATCCGTTGAAGGTATTAGCCTTGCGACAACCTACCGTAGCTCCTTTGCCAGTGAAATTAGACGTGGCGGCCTAGATAGATTGATCAATAAACTCGCCGCACGTAATAAAAAAGCTGAAGCAACCCAGCAAGCTGCAACCGTAGCGCAATAATAGCTCAAGCTGTAAAAGGGCATTTACGCTGCTAATCGCAGTGCGTTAAACTGTTTCTGAATCTTGCATAAGAATTAATAAGAAATATTCAGGAGACCACCATGCGTACTATCATGGTCATTAATGCCAAGGGTGGCTGCGGCAAAACAACCCTCGCCACCAACATCGCTGGCTTCTATGCCAACAAAGGCAACGCCGTTGCAATTGCCGATTTTGATCCCCAAGGCTCCAGCCTCGACTGGCTCAAAGCACGCTCTGAAAGTCGACCTGAAATTATTGGCATCAATGCCGCAGAAGGCACATTCCGCAGCCCACGCAATGTCGACGTGCTCATACTTGACGTACCTGCCGCTGTGCATGGCAAAACCCTCACTGCACTGGTTCGCAAAGCCGAGTCACTCGTGATCCCTGTACTCGCATCACCTATCGACATGCGTGCCTGTGCGCATTTCATAAAAGAACTCTTACTCGTTGGCAAAGTGAATCGCGATGAAGTCAAACTCGCCGTTGTTGCCAACCGTGTAAAAGAAAATACCCTCATCTTCCATAGTCTAGAAAAATTCCTTAAACGACTCAAAATTCCACGTATCGCCACCTTACGTGACACCCAAAATTACATCCGTGCCGCCGAACGTGGCGTAAGCATATTTGAAATGGCACCGTCAGCCGTTGAACAAGATCTCGACCAGTGGCGTTCACTCACGCGTTGGTTAAATAGCAAACGGAGTGTTGCGTAAATGACTTATCTCAAATATTGATTAGGACGAATATCAAACCGTAAAAACAACTAAACTTATGAATTTATGTGAATAAATCTAAAAACAAGCTGTTTATTTGGCCTAAAAGATAAAAGAAACTCATCTTTTAGGCCTACTACTTATAGTTATACGTAAAAGGAAGCCATGGATATTGAATTAATAAAAGGTAACTACAAATCAATTAATTCTCTCAAGTGGGAAAATATTCCTGACTTCGTAGTTGTAACTGGTAAAAATGGTAGCGGAAAAACTCAGTTACTAGAATTAATTCACTATGAACTAGGTTCAGAGCAACAACATAAAAATAATGTTGCACGGAATCCTGCAGACCCACTCCATGGAGTGCAGCTTAAAGTTGATGATTTTAACTGCTCAAACAAAGAAATAATTTATCTCCAGGCAACATGGAGCTTGAGTAATTTAGGCGGTATTAATGCATCCAGCTTTACCAGTACTATTAATACATTATACAACCACATTATTGGAACAAAACAAAATGCTGCTTATACAGAGCTAGCTCAAATAGTTAGTGAACGAATTAATAAACCCAAAACAAGTATTACGACTCAAGATATTCAGCAGAATTTACCTTTAGATCATTTTGACTACATTAACCGTATTCAATTACATGAAGGTCTTAACGAAATATTTTTAGGATATCATCTAAAATCTGCCGAATTAAGGGATGCCGGACGCACCCCTGAACAAATAGTAGAACAACTAGGCGCGGCACCTTGGGAAACGATTAATGATTTACTCAATAGCGCAGAATTCCTTTATGAAGTAACAAGACCTAAAGGCTATATGGGTGATTTTAATTTTCAATTAACCAGTAGAAATGACCCAGATTTAGTAATTAATTTTTCAGATTTATCTTCGGGTGAGAAAATACTTATTTCACTGGGGATATGGATGTTTAACACGGGTCAAGCAAAAAGACTTCCAAAATTACTATTGTTAGATGAACCTGATGCACATCTGCACCCATCAGTTGTAAAAGACTTCATTAATGTAATTGAAAAAACGCTTGTTAATAAGCATGGTGTTAAGGTAATTATTACAACACATTCACCTACAACTGTTTCTTTTTCGCCTGAGTACTCATTGTACGAAATGTCGAAAGATGAGCCACAGATTAGACCCTTAGAGTCCAAAGAATATGGCATAAATTTGTTAACTGAAGGGCTTGTTGTTATAAGGTCAAATAATAAATACGTTTTGGTTGAAGATCAGGATGACGCGAACTATTACAACGCCATTTTCTCTATTTTAAAAAACAGAACCGAGGTAAACCCTAATATTGGCATAATATTTATTCCATCTTCTAACAAAGAGGCAAACGCTTCGGGTGGCAATACAGTTGTTCGAAGTTGGGTAGAAAAATTTACAAGTGAAGGTGTATTCGATGTGTTTCAGGGCTTGACTGATTTAGACAATGGCAGCCAGCCTTCAGCACATAATATTCATATAATTAATAGATATAGTCTTGAGAACTACTTATTAGATCCAATCCTTGTTTTTTCTTCTCTGCTGCATGATGACTTAACGTATTCCGTTCCAGGCATTGAATTATCTCATAAAGAAGAACATAAATTACTGGAATTGCCAGAAGAAGATCTTCAATCTATAGCCAACCACATATTTTCTGAGATAGAACCAGTTTTAACAGGGGTTACGGAAGAAGATACAAATTTAACTGAAATACAATTTATAAATAATATAACCCTGAAATATCCCAATTGGTTCATCAACTATAGAGGTCATGACCTCTACACTAAATTCCAATATAAGTACAGGAAGGCAGTAAATCACGATGATTTATTAAAGGCGCTAGTCAGGCATGAATTTATACCAACAGATCTTGCAGAGATATTTAATGAAATACAGCAGTAATCTGCTCAAAATGAAAAATACGTATAAATAAAAGGGGTCGTACCCTTTAAACCTTAAAGTGGAGTTTAAAGTAAAAACCTTTTTAATTTTTAATCAAAGCAATTAAAAAGCTAATTTAAGGGTACTGACCCAGTATCGCGTTATCGTTATTCTAAGTTAGTCATGTGCACGTTTAACAATTATGTTTTGCCCCCGTTTATTCGCTAACACAATAAATTGTCGCACCATCATAGTGCAATATTTTTCATTATTCACTTTGCTATATCATATTTTCCTTACGACTCACCTATTTAATGGCTTTTTCAGTTGGCGTGATAGTTGCATCGACATGTTGTAACTAGAGGAATTAATTCAATGAATTACATCAGCGTTATCGAACGTTATCATGAGTACGAAGCAGCGATCCATGAGCTTATGGCATCGATTGTCACTGGAATTTTCGACGCACAGCTTTTCAAAGACGAGGCAAGTTTGCAGCAAAAGATGAAGTGGCTGTTTCATAACTATCCCTTTGTCGAGCTGGTTTTTACGCTTGATGGTGATGGTATACAGACAAGTAATAATGCCTCGCGAAAAATGCTTTCAGACAAAAAAAATCTTACAGGCATCGGTATCGATCGGCACCATCGTCCTTATTTCAAGAGTGCTTCCGAGACAGACAGTGTCATTGTTACCAAGCCTTATCTATCGATGACCAGTCATAACCTGTGTATTTCATCAGCCATACGGTGTACTGACGAAAACGGTGATGTGAAAGGTATTCTGGTCATTGATATAGATCTCGCTGATGCTATCGAGTTTTTAATGGGCGATCGAAAACGAAAGAAGTTCCAACCTTTTTTTACGACTGTTTACATTTCTATCGTGATCGGACTGTTTGCTGTCGTCGCTATACTCCTGTACTCGGCTAGCAGTGAAATAGGTTCAATGTTTTTTGATCCGCCAGAAGAAGATCTACACCTTAAACCGTTTGGCATAATCATCTATCTAACGCTCGCTATGGCGATATTCGATCTTGGTAAAACCACGCTGGAAGAAGAAGTACTAATGCACAAAGATATATTCCGGCATAGTTCAACGCGTAGAACCATTACTCGTTTCATCGCTGCTATCCTCATAGCAGTCTCGATCGAGTCATTGTTATTGATGTTCAAGTCTGTATTAGGATCACCTGAATACCTTACCGATGCAGTTGCCATGATGGCTGCTTCAGTTGGACTGCTTGTTGGGCTGGGTATCTATGTTTATCTGGGTGCTAAGGCTGAAGCGGCGTTAAAATTTTCAAGCTTTCAGCAGCGAACATCACCAATTATAGAGAGCGGTGACTAAGAAGCAATAAAATGGGTCAGTATCATTTAAACTTTAACATGGAGTTTAAAGTAAAAAAATTTTAATCTTTAATCAAAGAGCTAATTAAAGGGTACTGACCTCTTATTCTAAGTACTTATCACCTAACAAGTTACTGCAGTTGACCAATAATACGCCGCTTCGATCTGTATTATGGTCAACTGAGCTAAAGTGTTATTTTTAAAATGAAAACATGTCCTAATTGTAATAACGAACTCAAAGCTATAGATAGCAAAGGAATCTTTTTCTTTCAAAAAAGAGCATCGAGAATATATTGGGTATTTTCAGCAATATTTCTTGGTTTAGTTTGGTCTATACTGATACCAAAAATCACACCCGAATCAATTTCAAACTATGCATTAGTAGTTTATTACATCATAATCACTATACTTATTATTAAGCTCTATAAATCAAATATGAGTAAAGTAATTTATGAGTGTGTTGGCTGTAAAAACAAATACAGCAACAACCCTTTAAAACTATTTAATTATAGAGAATAAAAAGTATACAAAGCACTCCAGTTGACCACCAAAAGCAGCTCTTTGCTTGCTTTTGGGGTCATCTGAGCTTAATCGTTAGATATTTTCAGTCATATTAAATACCAATTTTAAGGAAAAAATGAACATACTAATTACTGGAGGCACTGGTTTTATTGGTTCAGCTCTTTGCTCTCGTTTATTAGATGAAAAAAGTAATAAAATTGTGGTGCTGAGTAGGCATCCAGAAAAAGTTAAGAGTCCGATCAAAGCAATCGCAGACTTAAATACCCTAGTAGATAGTGACATATTCGATGTTGTAGTTAATTTAGCTGGTGAGCCGATTGCAAATAAAAAATGGAGTAAGAAGCAAAAACATCGAATCTTTAATAGTCGCATTGATATTACAGAAAAACTTATTTCATATTTTAAAAAATCTGCATACAAACCTAAACTATTAATTAGTGGTTCCGCTATTGGATACTATGGTATTGGTAAAACAGATAATGTTATTGAAGAAAAAGAGTATGGCGACAATAGTTTTTCTAGTGAGTTATGTCGAAAATGGGAATCTGTTGCTTTAAAAGCAGAAAAACTTGGGATTCGCACTTGCTTGCTAAGAACAGGGATTGTATTAGGTAAAAACGAAGGGGCATTGAGCAAAATGTTACTCCCTTTTAAAATGGGATTTGGCGGAAAACTTGGCAATGGTCAGCAATGGATGCCTTGGATTCATATTGATGATTTAGTAGACATAATTTTATACTGTATAAAACATGATGATTTAAAAGGCGCTGTAAATGGAACATCACCTTCCCCTGTGACGAATCAAGAATTTACTGAAGCTCTTGGTATCATCTTAAAGCGTCCAACTATTTTGCCAATGCCTGCAATAGTTGTAAAACTGTTAATGGGGCAAATGGGAGAAGAGCTATTATTATCGGGTAAGAAAGTTATGCCCCAAAAGGTTTTAGATGCAGGCTACACTTTTGAGTATAAAACACTAGAAGAAGCATTAAAGAATGTAGTCTGAATATAATATATAATCTAACAATCGCATCCAGCAGACAACCAAAAGCATCATGATTTATTTGGTTGCGCGTTAATACAGACGTTATATTTTTTTAGGAAACAATAAATGCCATTCACTCCTTTCCATGTGGGGCCAGGAATATTTATTAAAGCACTCTTACAAGGAAGCTTCAGCTTAATGGTTTTTGGGTGGTCACAAATTGTAATGGATCTTCAGCCACTTTTTGTGCTCATAACAGGTGAAGGTCACCTTCATGGGTTTTCACACACCTATGTTGGCGCCACATTATTAGCTATTTTTTCAGCATTGTCCGGTAAATATCTATCGGAAATTGGTTTAAGAATTATTGGTATCTCAAATAAGAACAACCCGATTAATATTGCTTGGTGGGTTGCTTACACTAGTGCATTTATAGGCACTTATAGTCATGTAATACTAGACAGCATAATGCATAGTGATGTAGAACCTTTTTATCCTCTTTCTCAAGTAAATAACCTGTTAGGCTTACTCACGGTTGGTCAGTTACATCTGTTTTGCTTAACTAGTGCAGTCATTGGGGCAGCAACCTATTACACGGTTCATTATGTTAGAAAAAAAACATAAAAAATCACACCACCGGACACATTTATCTATCACGCCTTAGCTCAACTGTTATTATCTCCAATAAAAATCATCCACTCGTTTATAATACCCCCATGACAATTGAACACATGACAAACCTGCTCGATAAGCTTCCACGTATTCTTAAGAAGAATTTAGACCAAAATCTGTGTGTCTGTAATGAAGTACCTAAAATGGACATTATTAATGCTATCGTCAATGGTGCAATAACCGTCGATGAAATAAAAAAACAGACCTATGCCACAATGGGTAGTGGTTGCTGTACGCAACAGGTGGAACGTTTAATTGAGTGTCTTTGCTTAAAAAACATCAGCACAGATAAATCAAATATCGGTAATGTGAAAAATAAATAATGTGTAATATTTAACAAGGAAGTCCGAATGAATAAAACAATAAAAGGCCCCGATGGTAAACCGCGTTGCAATTGGTGCAGTGCGGCACCAGAATTTTTTGACTATCACGATAAAGAATGGGGTTTTCCTGTCGATGACGATATTCGTCTATTTGAAAAACTATGCTTGGAAAGTTTTCAGTCCGGTTTAAGTTGGCGTACCATTCTCAATAAACGTGAAAATTTTCGTACCGCTTTTCATCATTTTAATTTTGAAAAAATTTCACGCTTTACCGAAAAAGACATCACCAAATTACTAAAGAATGAGGGGATAGTCCGCCACCGAGGTAAGATTGAAGCTGTTATCAATAATGCCAAAAAGGCAAAAGAACTCATCAAACAAGAAGGCTCATTAGCGTCTTTTTTCTGGCGTTATGAACCTAAGAAAAACAATCTTGCTGAACCGCAAACTGTTTCTACTTGCGCGGAATCCATTGCCCTTTCAAAAGATTTGAAGAAACGCGGTTGGAAATTCCTCGGCCCAACAACTGTGTACGCCTTTATGCAGGCAATGGGGCTTGTTAATGACCATGTAAAGGGCTGTATCAGCCGGGAAAAAGTAGAGAAGGCGAGAAAAAAATTCATTCGGCCTTGATTTAGAAAATCGTATAAAGACCCTAATAACTATCCAATAGGTCGGACTCAAGAAGGATAAGACAATATGTACACCGGTGGCTGCCTTTGCGGTAAGGTTCGTTTTGAAATAACAGATACAATACAAGACATTGTATACTGCCATTGCTCACTATGTAGAAAAGCACAGGGCAGCGCATTTGCCACTAATGGCAATGTGAATAAAGACAAGTTTAAATTTATTTCAGGTGAAAATGAATTAACTGCCTATGAATCATCCCCAGGCCAAATGAAATATTTTTGTAAGCACTGTGGTTCACCTATTATGAGTAAAACGGATTCTAATCCTAGTAAGGTGCGTGTTCGGCTTGGTACTATTGAAACTGCTATTTCTGAAAAACCAATGGCGCATATTTTTGCAACATCAAAGGCCAATTGGGAAGATATCGAAGGTGACCTGCCTCAATATGAGTCCTATGAGCCGAATAGATAAATACACGCACCACAATTTAAATACCTGATTATACGAAGAAGGCTAAAATGCAAGAAATTAACACAGAAAAAATGAATACACCTAGCTATAAGCTTTTAGTAACGACTCCAATGACGGCCATCATGGTGAGCGGAAAGGAAAATAGTGAATGGTCAGGCTTATTACAATCTATTGGCTCTGTTTATGCTTCAGCAGCTAAAGAAACAACGGGTGAAGTTAATGAAGCACTTTTAACTGTATCAACCATATTACAGAATGGTGACACCTTAATTCGAGATTATTTTCGAGGTGATAATTTAAGCTTCGATGGCATGGTGGAAATTTCTGCTACCGGTGCCGATGTCTGGATGTGTAAATTAGCTGATAAAGAAATAGAGCAAACAGATGTTATTAAATTATTTCAAGCGATACAAACTGGTTTAATTGAAACTGTTGGCGACCTACGCAATGAAAATGAAATGCTTGATCAACTTATTAAAATTCAAGATAAAGTAATTGAGCATGTTTCATCAGCAAATTAATATTCATAAAACCATTTATTATTAAGCCTAAAAAACATGACCGAAGAAAGACTCAAAACTCTATGTGATATAGCCACTGAAGCACATACACGCATTCAAACCGACTTTGAAGATATTAATCCTGTTGTTGGTGTAAACCAAAAGATGCGTGACAGTGGTATGCCGGTTGATGTGATGACGATTGATTGTTTAAAGACCGGTAAGCGTATTATTCTCATTTTGCATGATCAGCAACCGGATGTGCTTAATTATCAATTTTGTTTTAAAGATAAAGATCCAGACGATCATTTTGAACAAATAGCGTTTAACGAACTCACTACGCAAGAAGTATATGATTGGATTAAGGGTTACTTTTCAGCTGCTCAAGCATAACTGCTCACGCACTTGCCGAGATACCTTCTTTTATATTTTTATACGCCAAACTGATTTCTAATTCTTCTAGCAACTTGCTGTTATCAATTCGCCGCGATTCTTTTAGATAAGACAACATACCTGCGCTCATAACTTGTTCTGCTTCTTGCATCGATATTTGTGGCGGTCTTGGCAAGTCTAAAAAATCGGCAACCTGATTAAACCAATCCGTCATGGTGCCTGGACAGCCATCTGAGACATTAAAGATTTCACCACTCTGCGCCTTTTCTGCGGCAACCCTGCATATCATCGCCAAGTCATCCGAATGAATACGATTGGTAAAACCACACTCTGATTCATTTAGCACTGGCAAGGCCTTTTCCAGCCGTTCACGGGGTAATCGCTCGGGCCCATAAATGCCGGGAACCCTTAATATGACATACGGTACTGCATTATTGTTTGCCCACCTTACTAATTGCTGCTCTGCATCCAGCCGTCGCATGCCACGCTCTGTGCGCGGCTCAGTAGGGGATTGCTCCGTTATCCAGTCACCGCCTGTGTCACCATAAACCGCTGTAGTGCTAATTAGTACAATTTTACTAGGGCAATTATTCAAATCGAGGCTCGCGAGCCAGTTCGCCATGCGAGTGTCTTTTGCGCCTGTCGAAGGTGGTGGGGCAAAATAAAACACCACATTATCACTATAATCAATGCCCTGTAAGGTATCAGGGGTATCCAGATTAGCCTCGATTGGCTCTATATCCAGTGCTGACAAGGCCTGTGCCGATGCTTGGCTTTGTACCAATCCACGCAGGCTCGCAGCCGATTTGAGGTAAGCGGCGGCGACGCGACGGCCAATATCTCCACAGCCAATGATTGTTATTACTTGCATAGGTTTCACTTCGCTCTAAAAATCAGGGATAATCCCGAGCCTTTCAGTCGGAATTAATCGGAATATATCGTTATTGTCATGAAATTTTCTGTTGTTGTCGAACCGGATGGCCCTTCTTTTGAGGCTGCTGCCGATGAATCCATACTTGATGCGGCTATGCGTCAGGATGTAGCACTCGCCTATAGCTGCCGTGATGGCCTATGTGGCGCCTGCAAGGCACGTATCGTAGCTGGTAGTGTCAGTTATCCTAACCACCGCCCCATCGCGCTAACGGAAGCCGATCAACAGGAAGGACTTGAGTTGCTTTGCCAGGCCAGACCAAACAGTGATCTTCGTATCGAAGCGAATGTGGCTGATGCCATTGCTGGACTACCCATCCGCAAGATGCCTTGCCGTGTTTCTTCCAGCGAACAACTGAACCATGATGTCATGCGCATTATTTTAACGTTGCCGGGTAAAATTAAATTTCGTTTTCTTGCCGGTCAGTATATTGATTTCATTTTAAAAGATGGACATCGGCGCAGTTATTCCATTGCAAACGCGCCACATGATGCCGACCATATCGAGCTCCATGTGCGCTATGTGAAAGGCGGCGAGTTCGCCGAATATGCGTTTGGCAATATGCCTGAAAAAGCCATGCTGCGCATTGAAGGCCCGCTCGGGACTTTTTACCTACGTGAAGAAACTGATCGCCCGATTATTTTTATGGCCGGCGGAACCGGTTTTGCTCCGATTAAAGGTTTGATCGAACACAGTTTGCATATTAAACAAACTCGCCCTGTTTATTTGTACTGGGGTGCGCGTGCCTTACGCGATCTATACGATATTGAAATGGCACAACAATGGGCAGATACACACCCACATATTCAATTTGTACCCGTGTTATCTGAACCTCTCGACGAAGATAATTGGCAGGGGCGCACTGGTTTTGTTCACGATGCCATCATGGCAGATTTTGCCGATTTATCTGGATTTGACATTTACGCAGGTGGGCCGCCCGAGATGGTTAATGCGGGTTTCGATAATTTTCGCACATACGGTTTAACGCCGGACCATTATTTTTCTGATTCTTTTGAATATGCGCGTGATGAGAATTAAAAAAACTTATTTCTCTAAAAGCTGCAAACCTTTACGGTAACAATCGGCTGCTTGTTTATTGTCTTCCAAGTGCTCGAACAAATCACCTAATGCACGATAACTTGCTGCCGTTGGCGTAATGCCTAAACTTGCCTCAAACCAAGCACGCGCCTTACCCCAAAGCTCATTACGCACAGCTAAGCGTGCTAGCGCATCAAGTAAAACAGGGTCATCTCTATGTTGCGCTTGCCATTGTTCTGCCCATGCAAGCTGTTTTACTTTATCGCTAGCTTGAGCTTGGGAATATAATTTAACTAAACCTCGATCCCAATTGTTATTTAAGTGCTTATGCAGTAATTCAACAACATGATCATCTTCACTATGCTGCAGATTTTTCTGGACGTATTCTTTTAACAAATCAGTATTTAACTTAACTGCTTTTGGCGCACCAGACCAATATTCTTTTACTTCATCAAATGATGATGCCTTTTTAATTAAGGAAACAAAAACCAACGACTCTAAATTAATTTGTTCTTCGTTACTTAAAATTTTATTTTTACGAACCAATGGCAATAATTCGTAAATTTTTTTCCAATCTTCCAACTCTTGATATATGCGTAATAATAACTTCAAAACATGAGGGTGCTTAGGCGCAATCGTTCGACAATGCATGAGTGTTGCCAGTGCCTGTTCTAGTTGCCCATGTCGCAGTTGTAAATCTGCCTGCGTTAAACTAACCGCAACATCCGAACCCGGTGTACTCGCATGTGCGCGCGAAAGAAAATTATCACGGCGTTTGTCTTCACCTTGTTCTTGTGCAGCGCTTGCTGCCGCTAAATAATTTATTAATGGTGATTCACTATCATCAACATGCTTGGTTAAAAGCTTTTCTGCTTTTTTCCAATTACGCTGAGCCAACTCAAGCAAGCCTTGATTAAGACTTTTTCGTGCTAATTTGTGCCGACGCTGCATACGCCATTCACGCACACGATCACCCACTCCCCAGCTATTCGCAATAAACCGCAATGCAAAATAGAAAACAAAAAAACCAATAAAAACAATTAAAGCAAAAAAGGTAAGACTCAATTCAACAACCCAGGGGCTACGTGCAATCAATACATAGCCCGTATCATCTATTGCTAATAAACTGATAACAACAGCAAATAAAACGACTAGTAATACTTTAACTAACCATTTCATTTTGTTTGTGTCTCCTTGGCTTTAGTCGCTTGTTTTTTCTTAACTGAATTCGTACCATTTTGCTGCTGCTCCAGGATCGTCAATGATTGACTTATATCTGGATAGTTAGGCTCAAGTTGCAGCTGCTTTAATTCCTCCAACTGTGTCGTCATTGCTGTAACAGCCGGTTGTTCAGCATTAAAATACTCATTAAGCCAATCATTCGCTTCTTGTAAACTCGCTTTAAATAAAGTGGTATTACGCTGTAATAAAGCTAGGCGTGCAATTTCTATCTTCAAGCCAAGCGCTTGCTTAATGTGTTTCGATTCTTGCTCGCCTAACAAAGGAATTATTTTTTTATCTGTACGACGGATCGTAACCAATGTTTTCATTTCAGACCAAACCGCATCGACATGTTTTTGCCAATTAATGATATCTGTATCACTTGTAGTCTTTTTAGGCTGTTCTGTTTTTAACTTCTGATTTCGTTCACGTTTTACTACTGAAATTTGCTTAATCTGTTCAGCCAATGCTGACAACGTTAAACTCAGACCTTCGATATCGATTACTTTAACTGCCCGTAATGCCGCAATCTCTTTATTTACAGTACTGCGCAATTTATGCAACGCCGGGGCATTAATACGAGCAAGCTGTTGGTCTGCTAACTGCAAAGCGAGCAAAGCGGTGTCTTTATCTTTAAACAACTGCAAGCGCATATTGGCTTGTCGTAAGGTATAGCGAATTTCAGAGACTGCCCAATCGTAACTATTTCGACCTAAGCGTTCTTTAATTTTTGTTAAGCGTTGCGATATTTCTTGTTGCTGTTTTGTAAAGACAGTTTGAGCAGTTGTGTATGTTTGCTTATTACTTTGTTGCTCTTGCTGTAATGTTGTGAGTTCTTTATTTAACGTAGCAAATAATTGTGACTGTGCAAGTTGCTGTTGTTGCCCACTAAACCAAATATAGCCTGCGCCAGCTGCTGAGGCTATCGCGAGCAATAAACTAATAACAACGACAACTGGCAATAGTGAAATACCCTGTTTCGATGCAGCCTGATCTTCATCAGGATTATTTTTGCTTACATCTTCTGCTGTTTCACTATCGCTCATTCATACTCTCCACAACTATGTATTTTGCCATTCAATAATGGCATGCACTAAACCTGCATTATCAGGTTTATTAGCAACTATAATAGTGTCTGAAAATCCAAGTTGTTCTGCAAGGGTTCTGATCCGCTTACTGACAACAATTAGTGGGCAACCATATAATTTTTGTTTTTGTTCTAAGCTTAATTCTGAATTTTCAATAATAGATGCTAGATTTTTTAGCGTCTCACCACTGGCAATCGTAATTACCGCTATACCTTTATTTATATTTTCTATTAGACCTGCTGTGTCAGTTTCCGGACAACTACGTGTATACACTTCAGCATAATCGACCAAACCACCCATTGCTCGCAAATCCTCTGCTAGCTTTTCTCTGCCACCTGCACCACGCACAATAAGTATCTTTTTTTCATTTATTTGTTCTGCGCTAAATTTTTCTAACAACGCCTCGCTATTCATTGTTTGTTCGGGCTGTAACTCAATTCCTAAACCCGCTTGCTGGAGCGCATTCGCCGTTGTTGTGCCAATTGCCGCAATTGCCGTTGTTGTTGGCCAATCAGTAATAGGTAAGAGTGATAAAGAATAACGTACAGCATTTTGACTGATAAAAATAACCCAGTCATAACCTGATATAAATTTACACCGCTCTGCTGACTCTGCATCAACATTAGCCTGAATCACCAAACTAGGAAAACTAAACGCCTTACCACCCGCAGCATTGATCTCCTCGATAAGACCTACTGCCTGATCCACAGGTCGGGTCACCATCACCCTCATGTTCTGCAACCGGTTGGTCATGAGTCTTCGGTGTAGAGTGCCTCCAAAATAGTGTCTGCACCACGTGCCAGCAATTCTTCCGCTAGTACCGTACCCATCGATGCTGCTTCATTTGGTTTACCAAAAATAGCACTTCGTAAAATCTCACTGCCATCAACGCGACCGACTAAACCTCTTAGCTGTAATTGATCGTCATTTAATTCAGCAAAACCGGCAATCGGTACCTGGCAACCGCCTTCAAGACGCGCATTCATAGCGCGCTCGGCATCTACACAAATACGCGTGACCGGATCATCCAGCGCTGCAATCAAATTATTGATTCGCGCATCATCATTTCTGCATTCAATACCAATCGCACCTTGACCAATGGCAGGCAGGCTTACATCTGGGCTTAACGAGGTTTGAATACGGTCATCAAAACCTAAACGCTTCAAACCTGCACAGGCAAGAATAATCGCATCATAGTCACCGGCATCTAACTTTGCTAAACGCGTATTCACATTGCCGCGTAAATCTAGAATTTCCAGATCTGGTCGCGCTTCACGCAACTGACACTGACGACGCAAACTCGATGTACCAAGTCGCGCACCCTGTGGAAGATCGTTTAAATCTTTGTAGTTATTAGACACAAAAGCATCGCGAGGGTCTTCGCGTTTTAAAATCACCGGCAAATACAAGCCTTCGGGCAAATCTACGGGGACATCTTTCATTGAATGCACGGCAATATCCGCATCGCCATCCAGCATAGCGCGCTCAAGTTCCTTTACAAACAGACCCTTGCCACCAATTTTCGCCAATGGCGTATCTAAGATTTTATCCCCCTGAGTGGTAAAGGTAACCAATTCCACCTCCAAACCAGGGTGTGCTTCAATCAATCTAGCAGAGACATGTTCAGCCTGCCACATTGCCAAAGGGCTCTTACGAGTAGCTATACGTATATGATTTTTAGACATTTTCTACCGATCCTGCGTCTTTTAGTCTAAATCAGGTTACTGCCTGATCGTTGCATTTCAACATCAACTTTTTTAATTTTTGATAAGTTAAGGGATATTTTACGTCATAGCGACTGTCACAAGCTATAATAACTACTGATTTTGAGCATTTATTTATGAAAATACATATTTATCAAAAATTCCTCATTGGCTTGGCAGCACTATTGCTACTCTCATCAGCGCATGCTGCCGAGGTAGAGCTTACTGATCTCGTCAATCTTGAGGCTGATGCCGCGCAGGCCAAATCTCGCCAATTACCGCTTCTGGTGATGTTTTCTGCTAGCTATTGCGGCTATTGCTCTATTGTTAAAGAAGAGTTTCTAAAACCCTTATTGATCAGTGGCGATTACACCGACAAAGTAATGATTCGGGTGCTTGAAATCGACTCAGTTGATGATATTTATGATTTTGATGGGACTAAAATTGACCCTGAAGCATTTGCCGAACGCTATAACATCTATTTAACGCCGACCTTGGTCTTCATGGGGTCACGCGGACAAGAATTAACCCAACGCATGACAGGCGTAATGACAGTCGATTTTTATGGCGGTTACCTTGACGACTCCATTGACCGCTCACTTGTTCAATTACGTGACGAATACCAACTCAGCGCCGCAAATTAGTTTAGAGCCTATTGACCTTTCGACTTCAATAAACGTCGCAAGCCAGTCACGTGTCGACGGCTAACATCAAGCTTTTCCTCACAACCAGATAGCAAAGCATAACTACGCCCAAGACTATCTCGTTCTATTCCCGTGACTGCCTTAATCGAAATCAGTGCATTACGATGTATACGAATAAAGTATTCAGAAAATTCTTCTTCAAGTGTTTTTAACGATTCTTCAATTAACGATGTACCTGATGGATGACGCATTTCAATATACTTTTGATCGGCACGAAAATACTGAATATCGGTAATCGGAACCAATTGTAAATTACCTCGTAATTTAACACTGATATGTGTTCGCTTACTTTCATCACGCTCTTGAATGTCTTTTAACTGCCCTTGTTGCAATTGCCGTGCTTTTTGCAAACTAATGCTTAATTGCTCAGACTTAATTGGCTTCAGCAAATAAGCAATAGCCTGCGCCTCAAAAGCAGCGAGGGCATGTTCATCATAAGCAGTTGTAAAAATAATAGCGGGAGTATTTTCATGTTTTGCTAAATGCAGTGCTACTTCCAGGCCATTCATTTTTGGCATATGGATATCAAGTAATAATGTATCAGGCTGTAAGGCCAATACTTGTTCAATTGCCTGCATGCCATTTTCCGCTTCACCCACTACAGAATAATCATCACCGAGTTCATCTAGCATGGCTATTAAGCGTTCCCTTGCTAGGGCTTCATCATCAACAACTAAAACTTTCATTCTTCTTTCCTATCTAACATAGTTGTTGGAATATCTATACGAGCTGTATATTTATTTTTGTCTTTTTCTATAGTTAAATGTGATAACCCTTCATATAAAGCATTTAAACGCGCTTTAATGTTATTGTGTGCTAATTGATTGCCTTTACTTGATGGTATGCAATTATCATTTCCTGTATCACATGGATTTGTAATACATAGCATTAATGTTTTTCCATCATCAATATGTTGTGCATGAATAATAATTTCACCACCTTCTGATAGTGGCTCAATACCATGTATAACCGCATTCTCAATAAGCGGCTGAAGTAATAATGGTGGGATCATATTATTTTCTGTATCAGCATCGACCTGCCAATCAACTCGCAATCTATTACCTAGGCGTAACATTTCAATTTGTAAATAGCTTTTACATAGAGCAATTTCTTCGCCTAAGGAAATTTCTTTTTTGGTGTCAGATAAGCTGGCACGAAATACTTGCGATAGGTTCTCAACCGCCTGCTCTGCCAGCTTTGGATCAGAACGCGTTAAACTTGCAATAATATTCATACTGTTAAATAAAAAGTGGGGTCGAATCCGTGCTTGTAGGGCTTCTATTCTTGAGGCACTTTCAGCACGCATCGATTTGCTAGAGCAATGCTGTATGTAGAAATATCTTAGGGTCAGCAACGCAACAATGCTACTGATGCCAAGGTTGCGTAACAGGAAGTCAATATGCGCTGCTGCCCCACGTGCAGTATCTGGTAGGGCGATATAACTAAACGAGACTTCACTAACAAACAAAGTCACTAAATTTATAATTATAAAACTCGCAATCGCTGCGCGCATATTATCTAAACGAGCCAAAAAGGGTCGGCTAAGGCAAAGTAATAAAACACTCGCCAACGCGACCCACTGCACAAATAATGAAATTAGCCCCAAATCTAACCAAATCTCACCCATCTCACTAGCAGCTAAAGTGATAATAAATGCCAATAATTGAGCAATGAAAATAACCAAGAACAAAATTCGGATGCTGCATAAATCTGGCAGAAATAACCCGTCGAGGCGGCTTTGCTGCGAAATATGCGGTGCTGAGTGCTTCATACGTTTCCTACGTTATTGTTATTACGTATATCCATACAACCTTTGGCTAAAGTTTAGCAGTCTTTTCACCTCTCAGCAGTCCACCCTTTGCGAGAAATCGTCTATACTGCGCGCAGTGTAAATCATTGATATGACAGCGACTATGAGCGAACAAGATAAAAAACCCTGGGGTGGCCGGTTTACCGCCGCAACCAATGAATTTGTTGAACAATATACCGCCTCGATTGATTTCGATAAGAGGCTGTATCGGCATGATATAGAAGGCTCCAAGGCACATGCACAGATGCTTGCGCACGTTGGTGTGTTAACTGACACCGAAGCCAATAAGATCATTGCAGGTCTCGGCGAGATACAAGTTGACATTGAACGAGGCGATTTTGCTTGGTCGGTATCACTTGAAGATGTTCATATGAATATTGAAGCACGCCTCACTGACCGGATTGGCGCCGTTGGTAAAAAACTTCATACAGGCAGATCGAGGAATGATCAGGTTGCCACTGATATCCGGCTATTTTTGCGTGAAGAAGCTGATCTGCTTTGTGATGGGCTTAGCTCACTGCAACAGGTATTACTAAAACTTGCCGAAAGGGAAGCCGGTACTATCATGCCTGGCTTTACCCATTTGCAAACAGCGCAACCTGTTACCTTTGGTCATCACATGATGGCATGGTTTGAAATGATTGAAAGGGATCGGCAACGCTTCATTGATGCGCGGAAACGGATCAATGTCTTACCTTTAGGTGCGGCTGCGTTAGCAGGAACAAGTTACCCAATTGATCGTGCATATACTGCCAACTTACTCGACTTTGAGGCGGTTGCAGAAAATTCACTGGATGCAGTGAGTGATCGTGACTTTGCCATTGAATATTGTGCCAGTGGCACTTTACTCATGATGCACCTATCACGCTTTTCAGAAGAGCTCGTATTGTGGTCGTCTGCTCAATTTAATTTTGTCGATCTTGGTGACAGCTTTTGCACAGGTTCTTCGATCATGCCGCAAAAGAAAAATCCTGATGTGCCTGAATTGGTAAGAGGTAAGTCTGGTCGTGTTTATGGTAATTTGATTTCGCTATTGACGATCATGAAATCACAACCATTGGCTTACAATAAAGATAATCAAGAAGACAAAGAACCACTCTTTGATAGCGTAGATACGTTACTCGCTTCGGTACGCCTTTACACTGACATGCTTGATGGCTTGCAAGTTAAAAAAGATATAATGCTAGAAGCAGCTGCCAGAGGTTTTTCAACGGCGACCGATTTGGCCGATTACTTAGTTCGCAAAGGTGTTGCCTTTAGGGACGCCCATGAGGTTGTTGGTTTATCAGTTCGTTTCTGTATTGATAACAACAAAGACCTTCCTGACTGCACATTAGAAGAGCTACAACAGTTCAGTGATATCATCGAAGAAGATGTGTATTTAGTACTAACATTGGAAGGGTCTGTGGCTTCACGAAATCATTTTGGTGGCACCGCTCCCGATCAGGTTCGTGCTGCAGTAGCACGTGCTAAAGAGCGTCTTAACAAATGAAAAAAGGCGAGGGCAGTTTAACTTCTTTAAGTGAACGCCTCGCTGATTTTGCTCGCCAGCGTGATTGGGAGCAATTTCATTCGCCAAAGAATTTATCAATGGCCCTAATTGGTGAAGCAGCTGAGCTAGTTGAACACTTTCAATGGCTCACTGAAGAACAAAGCCTTAATATTGATGCCAAGAAGAAAGATGCCGTTGCACTCGAGCTAGCCGATATACTTATTTACTTATTGCGTACTGCTGAACGACTTGATATTGATGTCATTGAGGCTGCATGGCGAAAAATCGAAATTAACGAAAAACGTTATCCTGCTGAAAAGGTTCAAGGCGATGCACGCCGTTCTGATGAATACGATGAAAGTTAGTAGCTAAGCCGCTACAACCAAGTTATCAGCATTATCTCGTGCCGCACTCATTCCTTTTTCCATTCTTTCCAGTAACATCTTCACATCATTGCCTCGCTGCCACTGAGCTGTCGTACCAAAACAAGCTGGCATTTCATCTCCATAAAAATCACTCAGGTGTTCAAGTAATTTACTTGCCAATTTTTGTGCTGCTTCCAAATCTGTTTCTGGTAAAACTAATAGGAAATTATTTTCACTGTAACGACTAACTAAGTCTGCCCAACGTAGTTCCGAACGAATACCGCGACATAATTTAAGCATTGTCTGTTCAACATCATCATTACCTAAGCAGTCAAACTCAAACTGAATCAATGAAAGAGGATTTTCATAACGCCGACAACGTGAAATAAGTGGGTCAAGATCGCGTAACAAACCACGTTTATTTAATGCACCTGTTAGCTCATCACTCAATGCCAAACGCTCAACACGTTCGCGCAACAAAACTCTGTCAGTAATATCAGTATAAAAACCAGCCTCAACTGTGCCGCGCGATGGAGATTGTAAGGTTTTATATTCACAGGCGAGGTAACGTGGTGTTTGGTTCATTAGATATTTAACCGTTAGCTCACCTGGCTTTGCAAATAAGGCGTCAAGCTGAAAGGCTTTCGCCATATTACGATCCATACCAATTAATTGGCTAAATGATAAATTCGTCATCGCTTCCATTTTGCTATTTGCCCAACCGACACTGCCATTATCATTAAACAATATCATCCCTATTGGACTGGCCTGAAACAACTCGGTCATCCAAATCGTATCCACTGGTTCCGCCATATACGCCTCTGTATCCACACACTTTTATATTTTATATTCTGTCCAACTGTATCGTCTATTTTCACAAAACCTTTAGTAACAACGCATAGTGTTTTTCAAAATCCATATAAATCAATATCTTAAAACATATGCGATTCTATAAAGACGTTTATTTGACACTCACATTGGTTGTTTAACTTTAGGTTTATCCTTATATGTCGATATAACCCCAAATGAATAGTTCAACACCAATTGATCCACATAGCATCAAACGTCGTTTCATCGCCTTAAATAGAGACCGCGTTGAGCGTATTAATAAATCCCTACGTTGGCGACAACGGCATTTCCTGAAATTACTACCACTCTTGTTTCATATTAATGATGAATCCTTACCCGGATTTATCGCCGATGATGCACCTGCAGGGATCAGCAACTACAAACCGCTGAAAGCCAGTATTGATGCAGCAAAAAAAATGAATAAGAAATTTCACCACAGCAAAAAGGCTCTGTCCCGTTATAACATCCACGCGATTTTTCTCACCGGCAGCAGTGGCACTATCGCGCATACAGAACAGAGTGACTTCGACATATGGTTATGTCACCGACCCAACATGAATAAAGCTGAACTTGAACTACTTGAAGAAAAAGCAAACGCAGTTAGTAAATGGTGTGCTTCTTTAGAATTAGAGGTTCATTTTTTTCTCATGGATGAACATCGCTTTCGCAAACAAGAACATGGCTCAATGAATACTGAACACAGTGGTACTGCACAGCATCATCTTTTGCTAGAGGAGTTTTACAGAACCGGTGTTTATTTAGCAGGTCGTTATCCACTGTGGTGGTTGGTAGCACCAGAATACGATCATGTTTATGATAATCATGTTGCGCATCTCATTGCGCAGAAGAAGATTAATGAATTTGAGGTTATCGATTTTGGTGGTTTAAACAATATCCCTGCTGGCGAATTCTTTGGGGCATCACTTTGGCAAATATATAAAGGGATTGATTCTCCTTATAAATCTGTTCTTAAAATATTGTTAATGGAATCTTATGCTAACGAATACCCTAATATTGAATTGCTTTGTTCACGACTAAAAAAAGCTATTTACAATAATGTAACCGATCTTGTTGAAATAGATCCTTATCTTATGATGTGCCATAAGGTAGAGGAGTATTTAACATCTAGAGATGAAAGCCAACGTATCGAATTAGCTCGACGCTGTTTTTATTTTAAAGTAGATATCCATTTAAGCCACAATACCGATGACAAAGACTTACGAGCAGAAATGTTACGTAACCTTGTTGCCCAATGGGGCTGGGATGATGCTCATCTTCTCATGTTAGACTCAAGAAAGACTTGGAAAATTCACCGCGTCATTGAAGAACGCAAGAAACTCGTTGATGAATTAACCCGTAGTTATAAATTACTTTCAAGTTTCGCCAACCAATATTCGGATAGCGCTGATATTGACCAACGTGATATGACCATATTAGGTCGAAAACTTTATGCTGCTTTTGAAAGAAAATCAGGAAAGGTTGATGTTATTAACCCTGATATATCACCTAATTTATTTGAAGAACAATTATCTTTCGTTGAAGCTGATGATAAGTGGCTACTTTTTAGGGGCAAGGTTACCGATAAAGAGCGTAATCGTAATACACCCTTAAAACTAAGCCAAAGTATTATTGAATTATTTTGTTGGTGTCACTTTAATCATTTGATTAATAGCAGCACAATTTTAAATATATACGCAACAAGTAACTCGATTAATTTACGGGAAGTTAAACAAATACTATCCTCTCTTGATAACCAGTTCCCGAGTGGCGGTATACCTAAAGCGGATATAAACTTATTTAGTAAAATCAGTCATGCTGTGCGGACAATTTTATTTATCAACGTAGGCATTGATCCTATGTCGATCCATAATCGTGAAGATCGGCAGCTTGTTAGTAGTCGTACTAATGCACTTAGCTATAGTGGCCTTTTAGATAACCTTGTATTAAGCATTGATCAAGTCTTTATTAATACTTGGCAAGAGGTTTATTCTCATAACTATTCCGGCATTAATGAGGTGATGGAGTGTCTTTGTAAGAACATACAAATGTCGAGCGTCAGCAACAATGCTATTTTACCTATTATTAGCGCTTTTAGTTTTACTTCTACATTAGACCATACCGTTGCACAGCGTATTGAAATGCTCTTTAACGATGTAATTCGTTTTTTCCATCGTTCTGATATTTCCAATACGGCTCGTTATATTATTGGTGTTGAAAATAATTATTATTTATTACAAGAAAGGAACTCTGATCAAACTAAACCTCAAGTAAGCTATAAACGTCTTGGCTCATATCAACATTTACTCGAAAATCTTTCACAAGCTGAACCGGATTACTCACCTGTCGTGTTTGATGGTCTAACACTTCAAGAACATTTTTTGCCTAAAATATATGAAGCACACAACATAGGTCAAATTGATTTTTACGCACACATAGAAGGGAACACCGCCAATATTTATGTATTAGATGAAAAGGGTGCGCTATTTCACACCAGCCATCATTTCTTTAATTTGAATGCAACCATGGCGCACTACGATGCCTTTTTATATGCCGCTGGGCAACGGCTGAATGCCTATTGTTTAAACGATAACAATACTGAACCGTATAAGGTGAATTTTCATACCTTACGTGAAATGCCCCGTCATTGGGATATTAAACCCTACTTCGTTGATCCGCTATTTGATACTGTTAACCCTTTCGAGATCACCGTCATTATTGAGTTATATGGTAACGACGTACAATATCGAATATTTTGTGATGATCGCGAATTTTCATCACTTCAATATGGCAATACCTTATTTGAACACCTTGCTGAATACGTTGTTTCACTGCGCCACAATAAAGCGGATTATCCGCTTTATATCACTGATATTGACCTTCCCTTACAACCCTACAATATTGATGCAGATAAAATCCCTCAAACCGTTAACTACCTACAATACAAAATTAAATTTGAGCAACAACTTAACGCTGCACTTACCGTGTATTTTAATAAATAATCCTACTTTCTTTCTTAAATGTATCCTTGCAAATCATCGCATGGCTGCGTAGAGTTACAATATTATCTAATATAATCATAAACCTATGACATCGGTTAAGTTAAAGCGCAGCATTATTCCAATCACCATTGGTATCGGCTTGGTCGCATTTTCCTTGGTGTTCCAGCTTTCTGCTAATCCATTTATTGAAAAATTACGCGATCGAATGGAGTGGATTGCCTACGATCTTCGCTTACAGTTCACGCTGCCACAAGATCCTGAACCACATGAAAATATCGTTATTATTGATATTGATGATAAATCCCTGGCCGCTGAAGGGCGCTGGCCATGGCCTCGAGAAAAAATTGCTCGCCTAACCGAAAAACTCACCGAAGCTGGTGTCATTGTTACTGTTTACGACATTCTATTTTCTGAACCCGAGGCCAATGTCGCGATATCCGTACTTGATATTCTCGCTGATTTTCAAGTCGAAGAAGTGGTTACCAATACCTTAATCAATCTTGCCGATCAGATTGATGGCGATATAACACTCGCGACCAGCCTACAAGATAAAGATATTGTGCTCGGCTATGCCTTTATTGGTGATGAAGAAGAGTACGGTGCGATTGGCCTACCCTTAAATATCACTAATATTGGTGAGCTTGGTAATACTTCTGTTCTTAAACAGCCCGGCTTCTTATCAAATCTCGATATTTTGCAGGGGGTTGCTAATAATGGTGGGTTCTTATCTGTTGATCCCGATGCCGATGGTGTTATCAGGCGCGCTAGTCTTGTTTATGAATATAAAGGGCAATTTTATCCCTCGCTTTCTCTTGAAGCGGTGCGTCTTTTCTATGCCAGTGAAAGTGCAACAATCAGAACGGCACAAATTGCCGACGTCGATGTCATGGAGTATTTATCTCTTGATGTAGTCGATGTGCCAACTGACGGAATCGGTGCGGTAATTGTTCCTTACCGTGGCCCTTCGTTTAGTTTTAATTATTTCTCGGCTACCGATATTCTTAATGATACCGTTGCCCCTGAAAAACTTGAAAAGCTTGAAAGTACCATCGCCTTTATCGGTGCCACAGCCACAGGTTTAAATGATTTAAAGGCTACACCCGTTAGTAAAATCTTTCCCGGAGTTGAAATCCACGCCAGTATTGCTGCTGGTATTATTGATTCTGCTAATACCGTTGGTGAAGTAGAAGAAGGGACGCTGCAAGCCGTTACCTTTCCAACCGAACCAGATTGGGCACAGGGTTTAAATTTTATTATTACCCTCGTGATTGGCCTCGGCTTAGCCATATCGCTACCCTTTTTAAAACCTTTGCCCTCCATTCTTTTATTTGTCGGCAGTGCCAGTGGTTTACTTGGTTTTAATGTTTGGCTTTGGGCTGAATACAATTTTGTTATGGCTGTTGCGACGCCTTCATTAACCATTCTTATTCTTGCAATTTCCAATCTTGCTTATGGTTTTATTTTTGAGTCACAAGGTAAAAAACAACTGAGTGAACAATTTAGCCAATACATTCCCCCTGCGCTGGTTGATCAAATGCTTGATAGTGATCAAGACCTCGGCTTTGAAGGTGACCGCCGCGAGATGACGGTGTTATTTGCTGATATACGTAGCTTCACGACTATCAGTGAATCACTCACACCAACGGGACTAAAAGATATGCTAAACCGCTTCTTCACCCCGATGACGGAAATCATCTTTAACAAGCAGGGTACGATTGATAAATATGTAGGCGATATGATCATGGCCTTTTGGGGTGCACCACTGCATGACGAAGACCACGCGAAACATGCCATTGATGGCGCACTTACTATGCTTGAAAAAGTGGAGGCGATGAAACCAGAAATGGATGCGCTCGGCTATCCACCAATTAATCTAGGTATTGGTTTAAACACGGGCATGATGAATGTCGGTAACATGGGTTCTGAATTTCGTCGCGCTTATACTGTACTGGGTGATGCTGTAAACCTGTCTTCACGTTTAGAAGGACTGACTAAACAATATGGCGTTAAATTAATCGTCGGTGAAAATACACGAGAAGGGCAAGAGGAACACGTTTTCCGTCGTTTAGATAAGGTGCAAGTAAAGGGTAAAACTGAACCGGTTGTTATTTACGAACCAATTTGCCGTATTGAAGAAGCCGATGATGCACTATATGCAGCACTTGAATTACATGAAACTGCGCTTGATCATTACTATGCGAGAGAATGGGCGGAAGCGAAAAAAATATTTACTGAACTAAAAGAAAGCGACCCAGACAGGATGATTTACAGTATCTATCTGGATCGCATGTCGAGTATGAATGAGTTATTACTCACCGAAGATTGGGATGGCACCTTCGAGCATACGACTAAGTAATCTAACCCTTTTATCGCTGTACAGGTGGATCTTGTGTAAAAACAGCTGAACCTGAAACACCGACTGTGTCACTGCTATCATTCAATCCAAAGTAACCAATAAACCCTTCTGCATTAGTGCCAACAAAAGCACCACCTGCTTGACCGGTTAAACTTGTTCCTTCACCGCATCCTGATCCGCCAAAACAAACACCACCAAGATCTAATGGCGTACCTGCTGCCAAAGCCGTAAAGCTAACAGGATTGATAGCGCCTAGAATTATATAGTCAATATCTGTACCAATTAACGTACCTGTAAAGTCATCAATTTGCTGCTTTCCAAAATCCACGAAAACAACAAGTGGATCCATCGGATCAACCATCACCGGCATGCCTGCTGCATCAAGAATGTCTGGCCCTCCCGAAATCGTATACGATTGTGCACCAAGTCCTGTTAAGGCAGTCAAACTTGGTGTTAAATTATCACTGTAAACAAATGCTATACCATTTAATAAACTAACAGGTGCCAAATCTTCAGTCGCAACAATATCCGCACTTGCCCAACGTCCCCAGTTAACACCCAACATCCCATCGCCACCAATTTCAGTCGCAACTGCACCTGCATTGACACTAAATGTGAATGTACCCATCCCATCAGTAAAAGAAGCGGCTACTGGCTGATTACCCACGCCATTAACTGTGTTGAGAGTAATGCTACCCGTCACACCCTGAACGGCAACACCACCACCAGCGGGTTCCGTGCCTGTTGAAGTTATGCCGGAACCCACTAATGCAGCACCGATTGGCGCCGGCTGTGGTTGTGGTTCTTGGTCCGAACTAGGGTCAAACGGTCCACCATCGGTATCAAGTTCCTGTTCACCAGCTGTAAAACCACCCCCTAAGCCATCACCTAAGCCATCACCTAAGCCATCACCTGAGCCATCACCTAAGCCATCACCTAAGCCATCACCTGAGCCATCACCTGAGCCATCACCTGAGCCATCACCTGAGCCATCACCACCATCACCACCATCACCACCATCACCACCATCACCACCATCACCACCATCACCACCATCACCACCATCACCACCATCACCACCATCACCACCATCACCGTCCTTATCATCAGACTCCGTCTCTGAACGATTTACTAGGCTCGATGGCGGGTTGGTGATCCCCGTCGGTAAAGTGTCCTGGGATGGCACATGGAAGAATTCATCTTTGCCAAACACGATCGACCCCCCGTCGTTGGTCATTTCAATAGCACCTTCGACAACCGTGCCATACAAACCTTGCTCGCTGCCATTACCACAGGCACCGGGGGCACAAAGCTGCAAGACATAATGCGTGCCTCGCACACCCATGGTCGCTACCGGTGTTTTTACTTTGTATTTATCGCGTGCGGATTTACCAATCAAACCTGTAACACTGCGCATGCCACCTTTTAATAGACTTAAGGCTGCACTTTTGTTTTGATCGTTTTTATCTTTGAATTTGTATTCGTCAATACGAAAAACCGTATTCGCTTTAAGCACAACAAGCTGGTTATCAACAAAGCGCAGTTGTAGACGTGATTTTTTACCGACCTTGATCGTGTCGCCTTCAAATACTTTGCCGCGACGTTTTAATTTACTTTCAACGCCGGCTTTATTGGTGGAGAAAACCTTACCAATACTAATAATCGCTTTGCCCACACCTTTCTTGGCTGCGTGTGCTGGACTTGCTGCAAAGGCAACACAAAGTAACACGACGGGTAGCGTTGTTTTTAAAATAAGGTTTTTCATACGATACTCATTTCATCGCCATTATATTAGCCAGAATAGCCATATTTTCTAAAATTACATATGGGATATTCCTAAAAATAATGTGACTTATTTACATTTATATTAAAAACACATGAATATCCTGAAACTTAATGTCCATTAAGGGAAGGACCCAGATAAATGATTAAATATATTATCTGGGTCATATATAAAATAATTTTCGACTTATCGTAAACTGAAGTAGTACTTTTAAATACACCAAATAAATAATATTTTTACTTTAAGCGCCACCAGGAACACCTATTCCAAAACCTGAACCTTCTACACCAATATCCGTACCCATTCCATCCGTTCCATTGATACCAAATTGACCAATAAATCCTTCCGCATTAGGACCTACAAATATCCCACTAGCTTCACCCGTTAAAGTACTAATACCCGCTGGGCAACCCATACAACCGCCCGTAAGAGGAATACTCCCGCCAGCTTGCAGTATCGAAAGTGGTATAGGGCTGCCACCAATACTGTATGAGCGACCATTACCACTGAGACTCGCGAAGAAATCAATATCTTGGTTAAAGAAGTCGACACCAAATTCAGCAAATCCGGTTACCAGAGCACCTGTCTCATCACGGAAACTAGGGCCTGCAGCAGCAATGTCATAAACTAGAAATGATGTTAAACCAGCAATAACCGATGGACTGGTAACATTATCACTGTAAACAAATGCTATACCATTTAATAAACTAACAGGTGCCAAATCTTCAGTCGCAACAATATCCGCACTTGCCCAACGTCCCCAGTTAACACCCAACATCCCATCGCCACCAATTTCAGTCGCAACTGCACCTGCATTGACACTAAATGTGAATGTACCCATCCCATCAGTAAAAGAAGCGGCTACTGGCTGATTACCCACGCCATTAACTGTGTTGAGAGTAATGCTACCCGTCACACCCTGAACGGCAACACCACCACCAGCGGGTTCCGTGCCTGTTGAAGTTATGCCGGAACCCACTAATGCAGCACCGATTGGCGCCGGCTGTGGTTGTGGTTCTTGGTCCGAACTAGGGTCAAACGGTCCACCATCGGTATCAAGTTCCTGTTCACCAGCTGTAAAACCACCCCCTAAGCCATCACCTAAGCCATCACCTAAGCCATCACCTGAGCCATCACCTAAGCCATCACCTAAGCCATCACCTGAGCCATCACCTGAGCCATCACCTGAGCCATCACCTGAGCCATCACCACCATCACCACCATCACCACCATCACCACCATCACCACCATCACCACCATCACCACCATCACCACCATCACCACCATCACCACCATCACCACCATCACCGTCCTTATCATCAGACTCCGTCTCTGAACGATTTACTAGGCTCGATGGCGGGTTGGTGATCCCCGTCGGTAAAGTGTCCTGGGATGGCACATGGAAGAATTCATCTTTGCCAAACACGATCGACCCCCCGTCGTTGGTCATTTCAATAGCACCTTCGACAACCGTGCCATACAAACCTTGCTCGCTGCCATTACCACAGGCACCGGGGGCACAAAGCTGCAAGACATAATGCGTGCCTCGCACACCCATGGTCGCTACCGGTGTTTTTACTTTGTATTTATCGCGTGCGGATTTACCAATCAAACCTGTAACACTGCGCATGCCACCTTTTAATAGACTTAAGGCTGCACTTTTGTTTTGATCGTTTTTATCTTTGAATTTGTATTCGTCAATACGAAAAACCGTATTCGCTTTAAGCACAACAAGCTGGTTATCAACAAAGCGCAGTTGTAGACGTGATTTTTTACCGACCTTGATGGTGTCGCCTTCAAACACCTTACCGCGGCGTTTTAATTTACTTTCAACGCCGGCTTTATTGGTGGAGAAAACCTTACCAATACTAATAATCGCTTTGCCCACACCTTTCGACTTTGCTGCATGCGCAGGCATCGCAACAACACCCAAACAAAATAGACTCGCCGTTAAGGTTGTTTTTAAAATAAGATTTTTCATACCGCACTCTCCACCGCATGCCAAAGGCATGAACTTCTGTCCATTAAAATGTATAACGCGCACTCACTTCGGCACGAGTTCGATCATAATCATTTAATACACTGTTAGAATCACTACGTGTGTAATAAACGCCTGCGCCTAAACTCCAGTTGTCATCAATAATATAGCGACTATTTATAGATGCTTGGTATAGGTAGTCATTTCGAGTTGTATCTGTTAATACATTTTCACCTTCATAATGACTGTACTCAACCGACAGCGATCCTGAAACACTCATTTTTGAGGTTGGTATCACCTGCAGCGCAGCCCTTGCACCAACAAAATTACGTTGTGCTACAGCTCGGGATGCATTGTTACCATTATGTGCATTCTCAATACCAAGGTGCACGCTACCAGCAACTGTCGGACGCCATTTCATTGCATATTGATGTGTTAAACCTGAACCTAAAATATAAAGCGAGGAGTCACGATTACCCTGACCAGGGTAACCAAGCTGCGCGACTTGTAACTGTGCTGACCAGTTTGTTTGTTTATTAAGCTTTTTACTCACATCACCAGTGAGACTAATTAAACTACGATTATCAGCATCATTTAATTCAAATTCCTGTACCTGACCCGTAACACCATATGTCATATCACCGGCACGCCATTTCACACCAGCATAGACACTCCAGTTTTCTGTATCAAAATTCTTACCACTAGAATTAAAGCGCGCTGACACATCAGCACCCAATATTAATTGTTTACCGGGTTCAAATGGATGCACTAATTTACCACCCGTCGTCACTGTTAGGTATTCATCTTGGGTCTCTAAAGTGTCATCTCCAAGTGTTATTGTCCGTCCACCAAATAAACCAACACCCACTGGAATAACGAAACTGGCATCTATAGGTGCACTGTTGATATTTGTGTCATGGCCAAATCCCAACTCAACATAAGCACTTGCAGTTGACTGATACTCTGATTCCCGCAAACGAATAATGCGTAAAAATCTTTTAATATTATTAACAACCGCTGTCGGTGGTTTTGTTGCCAATACAATCTCAAACTCTTGCCTTGCTCGTGTATCTTCCCTTAATAAGAAATAGGCACGTGCCAATTCAACGCGCGCACGTACATTTTTCGGTGTCGTCAGCACAACCCGTTCAAGTGCTAACACACCTTCACTCAATTTACCGGCATCAATCGCTGCCATACCATAAGCAAAGTCATAGGCTGCGTCGCCTTCTAATTGAGCACGATATCTTAATGCCAATTCATAGGCCTGTTGTGCCTTGCCTTGTTTCCTTAGTGTCTCTACCTGCTTGGCATTAAAAGATTCAGCAAACACGAGTGGTGAGGTCAGCGACACACATAGACCGAATAGCAAACTGTTTGTTTTTGTTTTGAGTTTCATGCTTAATTCCGTTATTCCCTAATAATTTATGCTTTTATTATATATGCAATATTAATCCTATATAATGGCTGGTATTAGCCCTATTCTCAAGGCGATTTATGTGGGTAATTTCTGTAATACAACATTTTTAGCCTTATTTGACTATACGATCCTATTTAACCCATTTTTTGGCCTAAGCATTTTAAAATATTCACCATTAAATATAATTAAAACAAAAAGTTAAATGCACACCACTTACCTACAAGATATCATTGCTTTTCTCGACGCTATTTCGGAAAAAATCGGCCGTATAATTGCGTGGCTGGCCTTATTCATGGTGATTACTCAATTTGGGGTTGTTGTTTTACGTTATCTCTTTAATGTTGGTTGGATTGCCATGCAGGAATCCATTCTCTATATGCATGCCATTATCTTTATGCTTGGCGCAGCGTATACGCTAAAACACGATGCTCACGTACGTGTTGATGTCTTTTACCACAAGCTCAGCCAGCGCGGCAAAGCCTGGGTCAATATAGTCGGCAGCCTGTTTTTGTTATTACCCGTTTGTGTATTCATATTCACTTACAGCTATGGATATGTCGCCACGTCATGGGCCTTATATGAAGGTTCGCGTGAAGCGGGGGGCTTACCCGGTTTATTTATTCTCAAAACCAGTATTTTACTACTACCGACATTGCTCAGCCTGCAAGGCATTTCACTTATACTGAAAAGCATTTTGACGATTTTAGGTGCTAATTACGCGGAGATCGACGAAGATGAGTGAATATATCGCCATTTTCATGTTTATATCGGTCTGTTTCGTTTTGTTATCAGGCTACCCTGTTGCCTTTAGTCTTGCTGGCACCGCACTTATTTTCGCCTTTATTGGTTCAACAAGCGGTCATTTTGACAGCGACTTTCTCGAGGCCTTGCCAAACCGCTTATATGGCATTATGGAAAATGAAACCCTGATCGCGGTGCCGTTGTTTATCTTTATGGGCATTATGCTTGAACGTTCCAAGGTTGCTGAAGGCCTGCTTGAAACCATGGCGGCTCTATTTGGTTCTCTGCGAGGTGGCTTGGGGATCTCCGTTACCTTAGTCGGCATGTTACTCGCTGCTAGCACCGGCATTATTGGTGCAACTGTCGTCACCATGGGGTTGCTGGCGCTACCGACGATGCTCCGTCGTGGTTATGACCCTGCCTTTTCCAGCGGTGTCATTTGCGCCTCTGGCACTTTAGGGCAAATTATTCCGCCCTCTATTGTCTTGGTACTACTTGGTGACGTACTTTCGTCTGCCTACCAGCAAGCTCAACTGGATATGGGTATCTTTTCTCCAGAAACCGTATCAGTGGGTGATTTGTTTGCCGGCGCTTTGCTACCCGGTTTAATGTTGGTTGGGCTTTATCTTATATACATCATCATTGTTGCATGGCTTAAACCCAATAAGATGCCTAGCTTACCTGCCGAAAAACAAACACAGCAGGCAGATCTTATTGTACGCATCACCAAAGTCTTATTACCTCCGCTAACCTTAATCGTTGCCGTGCTCGGTTCTATCATGCTGGGTATTGCAACACCAACTGAGGCGGCCTCTGTTGGTGCAATGGGTGCAATTTTATTAGCCATGATCAGTCGTGAGTTCTCTTACACTCGCCTACTTGATGTGATGCGCAATACAACACGCGTTACAAGTAAAGTGTTTTTGATTTTTATTGGCGCGTCTATTTTCTCACTTGTGTTCAGAGGCTTTGGTGGCGACGATATTATTGCCGAATGGCTTAATAATTTACCGGGCGGTGTATTCACTGCCATGTTTGCAGTGATGCTGCTAATGTTTTTACTTGGCTTTATTCTCGATTTTATTGAAATAACATTTGTTGTCGTACCGATTGTTGGCCCTATTTTATTAGCTTTGGGGCTCGATCCGGTTTGGCTAGGCGTGATGATCGCAATTAATTTACAAACCTCTTTCTTGACGCCGCCATTTGGTTTCGCACTATTTTATTTACGCGGTGTTGCACCACGCGAAGTAACGACAATGCACCTTTACAAAGGCGTCATACCCTTTATAGCCATACAAGTTTTTGCCATGTGTTTAATTGCTTATTGGCCTGCTATCGCGACATGGCTGCCAACAAAGATTTATGGCTAAATAGATTAACTATGTCGCGTTCTATACCTATAACATAGGATCAACATTATTTATGAGCCTCGCGCATCAAGGTAGGCGCGTTCAGAAATATCGTGCCAAGCAATCGTCTGATCACGGAATCCTTTAAATGATTCAAAAACCTTTTTAGTTAACGCATCTTTCGCGCCAACCTCAGCAACCACCTCATCAGATAGAGCTTTAATTTTATTTAAAACATCATCTGGATAACGGCGTAATTTTACTTTGTGTTTATTTATCAAGGTATCGAGCGCACGATTATTTTGCGCCGTATATTCAGACAACATATCTTGATTAGCAACACGTGAAGCATGCAAAACGATTGATTGAAGATCTTTAGGTAAAGAATCCAATGCTTTTTGGTTTACAAAACATTCCAAGGTTGTACCTGGTTCATGCCAACCAGGATAGTAATAATATTTTGCCGCTTTATATAGACCAAATGCGAGATCATTATATGGACCGACAAATTCACTTGCATCAATGGCGCCTGATTGCAGCGATGTGAAGATTTCCCCACCAGGCAAACTGACTGGCGTTCCTCCCGCTCGACGTAATACTTCTCCACCTAAACCAGGAATACGCATTTTTAAACCTTTTAAATCAGCGACAGAATTAATTTCCTTATTAAACCAACCACCCATTTGCACACCCGTATTACCAGCGGCCATTGGAACTAGCCCAAAAGGTTCGTACACCTCTTGCCATAATTCCATACCACCACCGTGATACAGCCAAGCGTTCATTTCTTGCGCAGTCAGCCCAAAGGGCACAGCTGCAAAGAATTGAGCTGCTTCACTTTTACCTTTCCAGTAATAAGCCGCGCCATGCCCCATTTCCGCAACACCGCGCGAAACAGCATCAAAAATTTCAAAGGCCGGTACAAGCTCTTTGGCACCGTAAACCTTAACCTGAATACGACCACCACTCATTTCAGTAATTAATTTTGCTAAATAATTCGCTCCTGTGCCGAGGCCAGGGAAGTTCTTTGGCCACGTTGTTACCATCTTCCACTTATATTCTGGCTTCACCTTGGCCTGCGCAAGCTCAGGGGCGAGCAATGTTGAGCCTGCTACAAGTCCGCTACCGCCCAACCTTTTGATAAATTCACGCCTTTCCATCCTAACCCCCGATAATTATTAGTATTTCTAACTTTACGCAGTCTAGCCGAAGCGCTAGCAAAGTGTAAACAGTTACATGAAAAGCACAGCTAAGCCTGATAGACTCAAGCTCATTATAATAAGAAGAAAAGACTCTATACCTTGCCAACTTCTACTGCCTTTATTAAATTTACCCGATACCGCTTTGCGGCTATTGTTGGCAGCAGTTTCATCTTAATGCCTTTACTCGGTCATGCTGCCGCCGTCGCTTTTCACTTAGTGACGTGGAACGATCTACAAGCTGCACTAGAACAACCTTTCCTGCCTCTCTATGTTGGCTTCATGTTTCTTTGGAGTAGTATCTACGCGCTGAGATTATTAGAACCTGTGCAAAAATGGAAACAAACTAACCCCGATTCTCATTATGCCTCACCCGATATTCACCAACGCCTGAAACGGTTTAGTAGTGATTATTGGGGATTCTATTTGTGCTATGTGCTCATTGTTCCGCAAATTTATTTTTGGTCAACGGCAACACCAAATGAATTTGAATTAGTGCTGTTTAGTCAAATCATTTTATTACAACTAGTCGTTGCTATTTTAGTGGGCTTACCACTTTATATGTTAGCCATGACCACGCTTGGTCGACTGGTTAAATTTATAGGAATTAGCGCACCTTTATTTAGTATCAAAACAAATTTAATGCTTGTTGGTGGTTTTATACCACTACTTACAAATTCTATTTTAATGCTGTACTTCTGGAATCGTAATGGTGTTGATGCAATTGATTCATTACCTGTATTTTTAGGTCTCACTATTATCAGCATCGCCATTACTTTGCTCAGTGTAATTAGTGCCTCCAGAGCCTTACGCCCAGCCCAAGAAGTGCTCTATGGTAATGGTTCAAGTAGTTACGATGAATTGGCAAAATTACGCCCACAATCTACGGATGAGATTGGTTACTTAACTCAAACCCTTTCAACACTATTTCAAAATCTTGGCGACCAACGTTCGCACATGCGAGCTATCTTTGAAACGGCTTCTGAAGGTATTATCGTCACAAACCAACAAGGTTTGATAATCTCTTTTAATCCAGCTGCCGAACATTTATTTGAACTTCGTGCTGGAACTGTTATTGGGCAACCCATTTCACGCCTTTGTCCCAATATCAATTTACCCGAAATGGCTAAGACGCCTAACACTGAACACCAGCTTGAAATTGTTCGCCACAATAATAGTAAATTGTTCATTGAGTTACGCGTTAATGAAATGCAACAGAGTAATATGAAAATGTTTACTTGTATGGTTGCTGATATTTCTGAACGAAAAAATACCGAAAAGAAATTACTTGATGCAGAATCACGTTACCGTGATCTTGTTGAAACAGCCCATGACCTGGTTTGGAGTATTGATGCCAAGGGGCATTGGATATATTTAAACCAAGCATGTAGTTTAATTTATGGTTATACTCCGGAAGAAATGCTGCATCGTCATTTCACTGAATTTTCTAGCCCTGAATATCGTGAACGCGACCGCGAAGCATTAACAAACCTGCTTAATAATCAAGAACTAGTTCAATACGAAACTGTACATATTGACCGAAATGGCACAGCTCGCCAACTTAGTTTTAATGCTACAGCATTAATAAAAGATGGAAAAATCACACGTATCCGCGGCACAGCTCGTGATATTAGTGAACAAAAAATTTATGAACAACAACTTGCTTACCAAGCCGAACATGACTCACTAACAGGTCTCTATAATAGAAATTATTTCCAACAAGAACTAGAGCGACTTATAGCGCGCACTGCGCGTAGTGGCGCAAATTCAGCCTTATTTTATATCGATCTCGATCAATTTAAATACGTTAATGACACCCTAGGGCACGCTTCCGGTGATGAGCTGCTTCTTGAAACAACAGAAATGTTACAGTCACATTGTCGTGATGGTGATTTACTCGCACGTTTTGGCGGTGATGAATTCACCTTATTGCTTTACAACATCAATATCGAAAATGCGAAACCTATCGCGGAAAAACTTCGACTTCTATTTGAGCAATACAAATATAATCGCGCAGCAAATAGTTTTAATATTACCTGCAGTATTGGTATAACGATTATTGATAATAATGCTAAATCTGCCGATGAAATATTATCCCAAGCCGATCTCGCCTGTAACTTAGCAAAAAGTCACGGTCGAAATCGTATTTATATTTATAACCCTGAAGATCGTGACAAACTCGGTATGGCAGAGGATATGGGTTGGGCGACTAAAGTCCGCGAAGTGCTGGATAATGATCGCTTCCAAATTGTTTACCAACCGATTGTCGGCATTAATGATGGCAAGATACATTCTTATGAAGTCTTAATTCGTATGCCCTATGATGATGGTCAAACTATCTTGCCCGGAGGTTTCATGCCTGCCGCAGAGCGTTTTGGCTTGGTTCACAGCATTGATCGCTGGATGGTTGCAAAAACAATTCGTACCTTAGCCGAGCTACGTGATAATGGACACACACTTCACTTTGCTATCAACCTTTCTGGTCGTGCTTTTGAAGACGCAACTTTGTTGCCATTAATCAAAGCCGTACTCGAAGAAACAGGCCTAAATCCTTCATGGCTTACATTCGAAATTACTGAGACTGCCGCAATCGCCAACCTCAATGCAGCAATACGCTTTATTAATGATCTGCGAGATATAGGCTGTCGATTTGCACTCGATGATTTTGGCTCTGGTTTCTGCTCTTTCACTTACCTTAAGCATTTACCTGTCGATACCCTTAAAATCGATGGCTCTTTTGTACAAAGCCTACCTAATGCTCCTGTTGACCAAGCAATGGTTAAATCCATGAATCAAGTAGCACATGCACTGGGTAAAAAAACCATTGCCGAATCTGTTGAGAATATTGAAACACTCGAACTTCTTAAAGAATTGGGTGTTGATTTTGCACAGGGACATTATTTAGGAAAGCCTAGCTCTAAAATCGCTTAATTTATTAACAAGATAAAATTAAGTTCATGAAAGAACTGATAGCAAGGCGTAAAAAAATGGGTAAGCGGAGCCTACTGGAAGTGGAGTAGGGTACTCATAATAAAGAGTCAGCGACGCTTAAAGGAATTAATTAAGTGATTCAAGATTGGCATAAGCAATCACCAACCATTTACTCCCCACATCATCAAAATTAACCTGTACTCGCGCATGTGCTCCATCACCTTCACTGCCTGTTACTGTGCCTTCTCCAAACTTAATATGTGATACACGCGAACCAAGTTGATGTCCATTGCTCGCGGCTGCTTCCACCTGCATGGTTGAAACAGGTGCTGCAGTTTTTTGCACACGGACCTCTTGTAAGTATTCTTTTGGTAATTCACTAATAAAACGCGAGGGTTGTGTATATTGTTCATTACCAAATAGACGGCGAACATTTGCATAACTGATAGTTAAGTTTTGTTTGGCACGCGTAATGCCTACATAACAAAGCCGCCGTTCTTCATCCAGACGCCCCGGTTCATCCATCGACATACGATGTGGGAACAAGCCTTCTTCTAAACCTGTTAAATAAACATATTCAAACTCAAGGCCTTTGGCGGTATGCAGTGTCATTAACTGCACAGGATCTTCATATTCAGAGGCCTGTCCTTCGCCTGACTCCAATGCTGCATGGGCAAGGAAAGAGTCAAGTTCCGAAAGTTCTAATTCTTCATGTTCAAACTGTCGTGCTGCAGTGACTAATTCAGCGAGGTTATCAACACGCATTTGCGCCTTTTCACTTTTTTCTTTTTCGTAACTCGCGATCAATGTACTGGTCTTTAACATTTCCTCTGTTAAGTCGTGCAATGGCATGTCTTGTGTCTCAACGGCCATTTCTTCAATCAAATGCAAAAATGCCTGTATTGCATTACCTGCACGCGCAGTAAACTGCTTATCATCAATTAGCTGCTGTGCAGCTTGCCAGAGTGTGATGTTGTAAGCACGTGCCTGCTCACGAATCATTTGCACTGTTTTCTCACCAACACCTCGTGTTGGCGTATTAACAACCCGTTCAAACGAAGCATCATCATTACGGTTGCTGATCAAACGTAGATAGGCGAGGGCATTTTTAATTTCTGCACGCTCGAAGAATCGCATACCACCGTAAACCTTATAAGGAATACCGGTACGCATTAAGCCTTCTTCAATAACCCGCGATTGTGCATTGGATCGATACAACACGGCTATTTCATTTCGTGGTATTCCTTTATCAATGCAATTCTTAATACTGTTAACAATATAACGTGCTTCTTCCAGATCATTAAAGGCTTCATAGACAAGAATCAATTCGCCATCAGCACCTTCAGTCCAAAGATTTTTTCCCAAACGATTACTGTTATTTTCAATCAAGGCATTGGCAGCTGACAAGATCGTGCCGGTAGAACGATAGTTTTGTTCTAAGCGTACTGTCTTTGTATTCGGAAAATCTTTTGTGAAACGCTGGATATTTTCAATTTTCGCGCCACGCCAACCGTATATAGATTGGTCATCATCACCAACGGCAAAGAGGGGGTTATTATCACCCGCTAACAAACGCAGCCATGCATATTGAATCGTATTCGTATCTTGAAACTCGTCAACTAGGATATGTTGGAATCGACGTTGATAGTGCTCTAACAGATTTTTATTTTGTAACAATATTTCATGTGCGCGTAGCAGTAACTCGGCAAAATCAACTAATCCACTGCGTTTACAGTTTTCTTCATAGGCTGCATAAATACGCACCATTTGCTCTTCGTAAGGTGCATTGTGGTGATCAACATGCTCAGGACGGCGACCTTCATCTTTTTGACCATTGATAAACCATTGTATCTGTTTAGGAGGCCAGCGTGCTTCATCCAGCTCCATTTGCTTTAAAAGACGTTTAATAATGCGGTGTTGATCATCAGAATCAAGGATCTGGAACGTCTGCGGCAAACCTGCTTCCTGCCAATGCGCACGGAGTAGGCGATGCGCGATACCATGAAACGTGCCTACCCACATTTGCCTTACCGGCATATTGAGCATTTTCTCAATACGGTCACGCATCTCACGCGCTGCCTTATTGGTAAACGTCACCGCAAGGATCCCCTGCGGCGACACCTCACCAGTACGGACTAAATAGGCTATACGATGTGCCAAAACACGGGTCTTGCCACTGCCTGCGCCAGCCACCACTAATTGGTGTATCGGCGGGGCGGCAACAGCCTCGCGTTGTGGCTCATTTAAATTATCGAGTAGGTCGCTAATATCCATCCGACCATTCTACCTTATTCAAGGCATACGAATCAGGCTGGTTTCAACCTAAGACGATGCCCCCATTGATGCATACCCAGACCCAATATAATTAAGCCCGTACCAACCCACGCCATTGCCGTTACTTGCTCACCATTAAAGGCCTGCCCAATCAGCAGCGCGGTGACCGGAGTAATCAACGGTATTAACGCGACACTACTGGCACTGACATGGCGCAATGTATAAAAATAAAATAAATAGCCCAATACAGAACCAAATATCCCTAAATATACAATTGAACCAATCGCATGCACGGGCGGTAATTGCTGCGGAACAGTGCCATCAATAAACCACCAAACAAGTAAATACATGGGCATCGAAACCAACAAGCTACCCGTTGTCATGCTTAATGCTGATAAGCCTTGACCAGCTTGTTTAACCCATACTGTGCTCACGGAATGAAATAACATCGCAATAAAGACCGCAATCATCCCATACAACGCATACTCACTACTGCTTAGATTTGTGCTGCCAAGCGAAACAACACAAAAAAGACCTCCCAAAGCAGTCATGATGCCAAGCAATTTCATTGGCCCTGGACGTGACTCTGTTCCCATTATCACCGCTATCACAGTTGTGGCCAATGGGCTTAAACCAAATAACAGGGCGACCAAACCTGAATCAACATACTGTGCACCCCAATAAACGGTGAGCATACCCGCAAAAACCGCAAGCGATCCTGCCAGATAAGCCTGTATAGCTTGGCGGTGCCACGGCATCGCAATACGCAACAACTTCACCAGTAACAAGCAAATCACCGTACCAATCAACATACGACCAGTAACGCCCGCAACAAAACTCAAGCCTTCACTACTCCACTTAATTGTAATCGGCGTCGTTGACCAAATTGCGATCACGGCAAGATAAGCTGCTGGTACTGACATGACTATTACTCCTTTTTAATAAGTCATAAAAACAAAAAGGCCACGGAATGCTTAATTTCCGTGGCCTTTAGTAGGTATTGCTTTGTAAATAATTTAACTATTCGATATTTATATCTCTACAAAACACACGGAGAAATCTGCATCCAGCGCGGGGCTCGGTGCAGGTTCATCACGACAATGTGTTTATTTTGATTTAACATGCGCGCATTCTGCGCTTTTATCAGGATTTCTGTCAAGAACTTATTTTAAGAATTTCGTAGGCCTGCCGGATCTTTATAAACATCTCTTTATCACCGCCTTTATCAGGATGATGTGTCGCGGCTAGGCGTCGATAATTTTCAGTGATTTCTTGTCTTGCCGCATTCGGCTCTAATTCTAATATCTCAAATGCTGCTTCCTGTTTATCTGCCGCAGCAAATTTTTGCCAGAAGCTGCCAAGTAATTCCAGCACTTGCTCTTCATCGATATTTTCAAGATTTTGCCAATCCCGATAATAGTCACTGAGTTTGCTGGTTTCAGAAAGTGCTATATCCACATTATTACTACTCTCACTGGCTGCAAATATTTGTATTTGCAAAGGGGATATTTCAAGATACAGTTGCTCATCCTGCCAAAGCTGCTGCTGTAATTCATACAAGCCATTCATAATCATGAAATGTTTTTGAAATAAACCCAGTTGCGTATCATCGTCGACACCTTTAAAGGCTTCATGCTCCACAAGCCCTTGCATAAGTTCATACTCACTCATCCCGGTAGGCTGGTCACGCAATACCAATAAAATATCAGCAATCAATGGATTCAACATAGTTTAAGAGTAATACCAAACTGTGTGTTTGCACAGTCACTATTGGCAATAGTACGCTACAATTACCGTAAACCTAGGCTCAATGAGTACTCCATGAAGCTCCCTTTTCGTTACCAATTCATACTTGCGCCATCAATCACGGTCATCTTTCTTGCCTGTCTAGTTGCTTACACCTCTTATGAGCTATCACGCATCTATAATGAAAATGAGGCTACTGTGTACTGGGAAATTGTTAACGACAATGCCCAAACAGCGATTGCAACTATTAACAGCCTCAATATAACGGTTAATAAATTAGCTAAGGAACAATCACCCCAACAAGATGACAATTTTTTTAGCTATCTAGAACAATCACAAATTCTTTCAGATAACCTGTATGATCAAAATCTACTTGATCAAGTTCCTTTGGAATTACGACAACGTGTTTTAGCTATTGAGCAAAATCTGCGTGAACCCGAACGTGCTAACCCTACCGAAGTGCTTTTAGCCATAAATCAATTTCTTCCTGATCTTGAATATCAGGCAAAAATCATCGCCGCACAACGGCGCTCGGCCTATATTGATAATCACCAAAAACTGTTAAGTATCATTTCACGTCTTACCACAGTGCAAATTGCAGCCCTACTTACCTGTATCGTTGTTGCTAGTTTACTTGCTCTATGGGGCTTGTTTCTGATACGACAACGCTTTCATAATTTGCAAACCAGAGCCCAGCTTGTTTGTAGTAGTGGAAAACCTGATTCACTTAAAACGCTAAAATCAAAAGATGAATTAGACGGCCTTGAAACTTGCCTTATTAATATGACTGACAAATTACTCAAAACTGTCAGTGTTGAGAATGTTTTACGTGGTGTAGAAAAAGAACGTCGCCGTATTGCAATGGATATGCACGATGGTGTACTTGCTGATCTTACTGGTATTCATCGTCAACTTGATAATAACTCGACAATGCGAACAGAAATAGATCTCATCATTAATGATTTGCGACGTACGATTGATGATCTTCACCCACAGGTATTAGAAATCCTGGGCCTTGATGCTGCACTTAGTTCTTGGCTTGAACGACAAAACACTACTATCAGCTTTCCTCAATATCACTATGAGTTCGAAAAGGGGATAGAAAAAGCTATCAATCTCGAACAAAAAATAAATCTGTTTAGAATTATTACCGAAGCAATTACCAATGTTGTGAAGCACGCACATGCAGATCGCCTCGAACTGATACTGCGTACTAACGCGGATAATCTTATTCTAACCATAGAAGATAATGGCGTCGGTATGCCTAATAAAATTAATCCCGATAGCCATGGCATTGCCAATATCAATGAAAGGGCACGCTTATTAAATGCAAATATTATATGGCGGAATTCTCGCTTTGCGTGTGGCACTTGCCTTGAGCTAACCCTGATTTTGGCAGAAACTGCATGAAGCCATTAATTATTACAGATGATAATCCTCGTGACCGTAGCTATTTAGCTGATGTTTTAGAACGCTACTCACCAACCGTAACGACCAATATAAAAGAGGCAATGAATGCTTGCGCAGGGCAAACCGATCCTTGGCTAGTTACTGATATTCAAATGCCCAATGGCAACGGTATCGAACTGGCTCGACAACTTTGGGAAAAGCAGCCATCTGCCCGCATTCTTTTTTGGTCTCAACATAGTGATGAACTCTATATCCGTGAACTTGCTAAATTGATCCCGGCTGAAACAGTTTACGGTTATGTTTTAAAAAACAACCAAGCAGAAACAATACTTCGTGCAGCACAAGCTGTATTTGAAGATTGCCAATGCTGGATAGATCCACTGGTTCGACAAGTACAAGCTCGTAATAAACGCAGTAGCGACACACTGTCCGATGCACAATATGATGTTCTGGTTGATATTGCCCTAGGACTTACTGATAACACGATTGCCGAACGTCGCTATTTATCCCGCCGCGGCGTACAAAACAGACTACAATCACTTTACACTAAGCTCGGCGCCAACATTGAACACCATGACACTGCCTCTGAAGTAGAGTTACTGAATGTTAGGACTCGCGCAGTTTCTATTGCTTTACAACGGGGCTTAATTAACGCCTTTGAGCTTTCACAAGAAGAAGATTTACTTGCAGACTGGTTGAAGAATAAAAAATAATATTACTTCACTGATTTCCGACCTTACTCAATGCCTTTTCGATAGATTCATCTAATAACGAACCATAATATTCTAGATTGCTCACACCAGATATCGAAGGGACTAATTCTTTACCCGCCGAATCCACAAAACTTGCTGTTGGCGTTAGCTCAAGATGATAAAAATCTACAAATTCATGTAATCTTACTTTCTTACTATTAAAATCAAGTACGTTATCTTCATCTAAATTAACAATTTGGATAATCGCTTTATCTGTGTATTCACCACTGATTTGCATCGGTGTAACAAACTCTTTATTTACAGCTGTGCAATTATCACAATCATTATCTATAAATAAGATCATAATGGGTATATTTTCTAATCTTGATTGCTTACCTATCTTAGCAAAATTAATTTCTGTTGCATTAGACATATTTGTCACAAACACAAAAGAACTAATGATTAACACCATTAAATTACGCATTTTTATTCAACATTTTGTACATATTTATTTAACTTAATCAATGCCTGATCAATCGCATCATCTAAAAAACCACCATAGTATTCAACATTACCTAATCCAGTGATTCTTTCTGCAACTTCCTGACCTTTTGAATTAATAAAGATAATTGTGGGTGTAAACGTAATACCATAGCGATCTGAAAAATCACCTGAGTCTATTATCCTTCTATTAAAGTCAATCACCTCATCACTTTCATCGTCTTCAACAATTTTAATAATGACTTTATCGCTGTAATCACCACTCTTTAACATTGGCTTTAAAAATTCTTTTTTTATAAATTTGCAATAATCACAATATATTGATGAGAACATAACTAGAATAGGAATGTTTTTAATCTGTGCTTGTTTTGCTGTTATGTAAAAATTCGTTGGTTGTTGGAAACCATTGTTTGCATAACTATTATTGCTAAATAGCACAAAAACCAATATAAGAGTTCTCCAAAATATTATTTTTTTCTTCATTTTCACTCCTTAGTAAAAAAACCGGAGAGCCTTTAGGTACTTTGGGAGTATGTGATATACGACTCTCCGGTGGAGACAATAGTGCTTCTTTTTTCTCCTACTCACTCTACATACATCACTATGCATTGGCCTACTTTTAAATTTAAGGCCTCGATGCACAGATAACACACGTTATTGAGACAATTTTGGCTGTGCCTATGCACCTTTTAATTACTGGTGTTCGACTTATTCTGGTATGACTTTTTTGGAGAACAATAATTATGTTAGATAAACTGCTTTTATTTGTCACCTTAATCGCCTCATCAGCACTCTATGCTGATGAAGTAAAAAGTAGCGCTAACCAAGAAACGATCTACAATGTGCGCACCTTAAGCCTGGATCTAACTGCCAAGCTCGCATGGCAGGCCATTCTTGATTGCCGACAACTTGGTTACTCAGTTGCGGTTGCGGTTGTTGATCGTGGTGGTAATGTACAAACGCTTCATCGTGACCGCTTTGCGGGCCCGCATACCGTTGAAACCGCCATTCGTAAGGCTTGGACAGCAAATAGTTTTCGCCAGAATACGGGTCATTTAGCCGAGCTATTAAAAAAGGGTGTGCTACCCAATCAAGTACAACATAATCCAGGGGCTTTGCTTGTTGGTGGCGGTGTTATTATTGAGTCACAAGGAGGAATAGTTGGTGCCGTTGGTGTTTCCGGCGCGCCTCCAGGGAAATCAGAAAAGCAAAGTATTGATGGTGCTTGCGCTCGTGCCGGTATTGAATCTATCCGTGAAAACCTAGAATTTGACTAAATATTATTTTAAGCCCGGCATTAATCTATCTAAACTAATATATTATTTAAGGGAAATCACATGAATTACTATCGTAAATCACTCACTTTAGCCTCAGCATTACTTTGCTTTTCCGGTCAACCACTTTTAGCCGATGACAGTATGACTGTCCCTATAAAGCGCTTAAAGATGGATACTGCACTGCGCATTGCACAAGCTACTATTAAACAGTGTCGTAAAGAAGGGGTGCAAATTGCCGTCACTGTGGTGGATCGTGGTGGTCACGCCCAAGCTGTTCTACGTGACACATTGGCTATGGATATTACCCTGCCGATTAGTAAGCAAAAAGCGCATACTGCGATGTCCTTCAATGTACCCCTATCTCAACTCGAAGACCGTTTTACCAAACCTTTTCAGGTTGCAAAATTGGATGGCCTAATTGTTGGGGCAGGCGGTATTCCAATTAATATTGGTGGAAATATCATGGGTGGTATCGGTGTTAGTGGCGCACCATCAGGCAAGACGGATGAAAAATGCGCCGTAGCCGGCCTAGAAGCAGTTCGTGAAGACCTCGAACTAGACGGTTAAGCTTATTCAGCTTTTTCATCAGCAAGAATCCGAATCTCGCGTTGTGGGAACGGTATAGTGATATCAGCAGCCAGCAATGCAGCATAAATTGCTGCATTGGCTCGGTAGCGTGTTTCAAAATAGTTATTAGTTGGCGCCCAAAAACGTATACCAAGATTAATACTACTGTCAGCAAAATCTTCTATTCCGACCAACGGTTTCCGCGCATCATTAATATTTTCAATTTTTCCTAACACTTCAAGTATGACTTTAATTGCTTTATCAGGCTCACTGTCATATGCGATTCCTACCGTTTCTTCTACAAGCGTGTCTGCATGAGAATTACTGATTATTTCACCAACAATATGCCTGTTGGGAATAGTGATTTCGACATCATCTTCATCCGTAAGCAAGGTATATGCTAAATGGACTTCTTTTACCTGGCCGCTAACACCTTGAATACGAATGGTATCACCGACGACAAAAGGGCGAGCCAAAATAATATTTAAACCTGCACCATAATTTGACAACAAACCCTGCATTGCCAAGCCAGCACCTAATGATAAAGCACCAATTGCTGCTACAAATGGCGTAACACTAATCCCTACCTTACCTAAGGCAATAATTGCCACCATGACAATGATTAGGATTTTTGTTGTACTAGCAACGAAACGACTTAAAGTAATGTCTAATTCTTTGCTTTCACAAAGCTTAAATACCAAACCGCTTATTTTACGCGCAACCAGTATTCCCAGCACCATAATAATAATTGCGCCAAGAATCTGAAAACTATAAGTAATAAAAAATTCAGTTATTAAATTATATATAGCCTGAGCTTGTTGAAGTTCTTTTTCCACGAATCACCTATCAATTTTAATCTGATTTTAAAAACATTATTGAAGTCAAAACACATTTGATTCTAATATAGAAAGTTTTGTGTTCTGGCTCCATACAATCTTACTTAATAACTGCTTCATCTGTATTGAATATTTGAAAGAAATCAGCCTTTATCGATTTTATACTTGTGTCTATTTGTGAAAAAACAATGCCACCTTCTATATTCTGCTCATCGTAATCACTCAAACCACCAGACTCTAATGTAGGTTTTAGCCATTTTTTAATCGCTAATTTTCCTTTCTGGTCACGATGCAATTTTGCCTTTGTAATATCTTGTACTTCTATAATTATCGTGCCGTCATGACTACGATTTTTCTTAAAAAGGCCTTTTGCACCAGAAGGTGAGAGTAATAAAAAGATCCTATTCTTCTCTAATACCAAGCTAGAACCAGTCAATACCCAATAACCTAAATCAGCTGCATCATTGTGATTCGTTAAATCACCAATATAACGCCACGACTGTCCATGATCTTTTGATGCAAGCAATATGATTTTTCGCTTTTTCCATTTACCTAAACCACTCGCTGTTGGGCTCGCATCTAAACTAAGATAAATAATACCATCTATAACAATAGAACCCATTTCATTATAAAACTGCATATCCTTTAATGAAGAGTGGAGTGTGTTGATATTTATTTTACTCTTATTTTCACTATTACCAAATATCCTTATTGGCTTTGACCAAGGGCCTTTTGGTGTTTTTGCTACTTTATATTCTATCCAGCCTTCTGCATAAAGGTGGTTACCTTTTTTATATGGTGGTTTTGCCGGGTAGCGGTGTGAAAACAATTTCCATTGACGTGAGGTGCTGTCGGTTGGATCATATAATAAAGTGGGTGTTTCGCTACGCCATACCCTAGGTTTTTTCTTGTCTATTCCATCTTCCGATGTGTTTACCTTCATTACATAACGCCATGTTTTTCCATTATCATGACTTTTAGCAATATGCGTTTCTACGTATTTAGGTAATTCAACTCGTGAATAGGCCATCCAGCCAATCCCTTGCCCACCATATTCTATCGAAATGTCATAAATACCATTCTTGTGATTTTCATTGTGTATATTTATTTTAGATAAATGCGGTATTGATATATAACTAGAATTTATACTTGTTGCCTGTGTCGAACACCCAGTGATATTACTACAAAGCCCAATACATAAAATTATCAATACATAATTATTCATTAGCCCGCCAACCATCAAGCCATTCGTGCAACGGAACAATAAAAGGTTGTTCGCCATTATCCAAAAACCATGAATCAACCGCATAACTATCGTTCGTCCCTTTCTCCTTGATAACTGCTGTCGTATGTGGCCAACCATTAAAAAATAAACCACGATTTTCTCTATCCTGAATAGTGTGAAATTTAATTAATTCATCATTTTTCATCATGGTTAGATATAGCGATGTATTAGTTGACTCATCAATACAATCCATATAATGGTTCAACTGTTTGTCTGATATATTTTCCGCCTTGTCGTTATAGGTATTTGTAATTTCTCCGACAAATTTTTCCATTTTTGCAACAGCAAGGCGAATATTTTCTCGCTCTTTTCTTGCTGTTTTATTATTTTTAAAAATATTTTTGATTACTTGCCATTGTTGATCGTCAAGACTCGCATAGGCAATCTTTTCACAAGTACCACCATGACAAATATTAAATCGTGAAGGAGTAGGGTTGAGTATTAAATCATCTCGGATAAATGTATCTGCATAAATAGGCTGTGTGATATACAATAAAATAATCACGAAAAAAAACTTTAATGAATTAAAATTTAAAGCCTTTGTCATTATTAATCCTTTAATAATTTATGCTTAACCTATAACCCCTATATCAACACAATGTTTTATAAAACAATGTATCGCCTGGTATTTAGCAAATAGCATTAACAGGGATTTGCTATATTATTCAAAAACTGGCCTCATAAATGACCTTTCAAAACTCAAGAAACATTTTGTTTTTTCATAATACTGCATTGCTTCCTGACACTCTTTGTCATTTTTTGCTTTAGTTCTATATGATTCATACTCCGCTAAACTTGGAAATGTAAATAACGCAAATGCAATATTATTTGCCCCTTCATGAGGTAAAAAATATCCGTGGTGGTTTCCATCAAATTTCTCAACTAGCGGAATCCAAAGTTTAGCGTAATGTTCAAATTCTTTTACTTTAAAAGGATCTATTACATATTTTAGATAGCATGTGACCATAAAATTCCCTCTAATATAATAAGGAGGCCACCCCCCTTGATTATTGACTTTTAAAATCCTTATGCTGGTTTTTCTTTGCGGACAAGCATGTCCATGAAATTCTCAAATCGCCTTTGTCTAGTTTCAGGCTTCTTCGCACTCGTCAATCCGTACGCGATAGCATAACGACTCGATTTATTGAGCGTTTTAAAAAACTGTTTCGCCTTCAGATTACCATCCAATGCTTCTAGGAAATCTACTGGCACTTTTGTTTCACTTGCCGCATAGGCGTTCTCCCATCGACCATCCGCTTTGGCAGCATCAATATGCACAAGCCCTGACTCCATCATCCTACCCTCATTTATCAACCGCTCTGCATGCTCCCTGTTCCTTTTTGACCAGTTACTTCGCGCTTTCCTGGGAGTAATTCGCTGTAAATAGGCTTGGTCATCGATCGATTTTTTAACCCCGTCGATCCAGCCCCAGCAAAGTGATTCAATCACGACATCGTCCCAAGTCACGCTCGGAATACCCGTCTTTATCTTGAATATCTTCACCCATAGCTCACTTTCAGTAACATGATTTACCTTGAGCCACCTACCAAGATCTTTCGGCTTGGCAAAGGTCATGATTCTCGCTAGATCGGGTTCAGGCATGAAACTAGGTTCTCTTCAGCATAACTTGGCACTCAAAGGGTCTAAGCCTTTATTCGAGATCAACAGCAAGCAAAACGCCGCTTTTATGAAACGGCTAGGGTGATTTATTTTGTTTAAAAATTAAACAGCTTTTTTGCATCATCTAAAATTTCATCTGGCGACTTTCCGTGCGTATAAATGGTCTTTGTCGCAAATAAATTATTTGTAGGGTGCATAATTAAGTATGTATTTACCTCCCAGTTCTCTTTGAAACCAGGTAGTGACCTAATATTTACCTCTAAGTCCTTTGATGGCATCAATAGCATAACCTCATCGACTAAATTAAATGCGTTTTTTGCCCTTTCAATTTGGTGTGGCTCATCAAATGAGTGGGCACCAGCACCTAAATCGATAATATGGTTGGGATGATCTCTTATTATAGGTTCCAATATTTGAGACTTGTACTCATTCATATATTGAATCATCGCGTAAGCACCTTCATTTTTATTTATATCTAACGCTTTCTCGCGACTTAATCCTATTTTGTATCTATATTTATCTTTAATTTCATCATACGTGCAAACAGGCCACATCAAATCTTCACTGAGTAAACCAGCGAGCGTAGATTTACCTGCCCCGATTGGCCCTGTTAATACGATAGTCTTATTCATTTATTACTCAAAATTTAAATCACCTAGTTTGTAAGAATCCTGAACCCTCAAGCAGAGGTGCCAGCTTTGCTAGCGTTCCGCTGACTCGATTTATAAAATTTTTTACCTACTAAAGCACCGATTAGACCACCAATTATAACAGGCAGGTAGTTCATATGAATGCTTATTATTTTAAGTGGGCCGACTGTAATAGAGGTCGCCGTTATGAGAATTATTGTAAGAGATACAATTAAGTGGTTACGCTGCAATTTTCTTACAACCAGAATTATTGATATTGCAACGACAATTAATGTGTAAGGCATACTAAAATACATCATCTTTTTTGATCGAATAACTTCTAGTAATTCCTTTGAGTCTCCCATTTCGAGAAATAAAACGTGATAGAAGATAACGACGAAATATCCTATTATCCCTAAACCTATTATTAGAAGGCATCCATATATGATTGGTTTTACAACATCGCTCATTTATTTTCCTAAATTTACGGTTGAGCTAAGGGGCGAACGCAGGCTGGCAAGACTTTTGCTCCGCAAAAGGCATGACAGACAAGTTCGTCCTATGGAGTGATTTGTTATATGCCGTTCTAATCATTTACCGAAAGCTTAAGAGTTTCTGATATCCATTCATTCAGGCTCTTATCCGCAGCGGTTGCACGTGCCGCTATTTCACGATGTAATCTGGATGGAATTCTAAGATTAAATTTCCCAGAATAATTTTTAGTAGGCTCTATATTCTGTTCTTCGCATACTTCAAGAAAGACTTTTAATGAATTCTTAAATTCCTTTTTAAGGCTAGCTGGTGTTTTTCCATAAAAATCCGCGTTTCCATTTAGCCCAAGGATTTCGCCCCTGAACTGATCAAGCTCTGAATCATATTCAATCTTTGCCTTGTAACCGTCAACTTCCATTACATTCATGGTTTCACCTCGTATAGTTCTAACCACTTGCGTACACTCGCTACTGCTCCTTTATCTGCACTTGGGGTGGGGTGCGACCTATGAAATACACGAACTTCACCAAAAAGTACGACTGCAACTCGCGATCCAGCCCTTTCTGACACATCCGCACCCAGAGCCTCAAATAAATCTTCGATATCCGTCCATGGGATGTTTCCACTAGTTGGTCTTTTGTAAATTAGCTCTAATGTTTTCTGATGCTTACGCTTCATGTAATAATAGTACTATATTATGGTACTATATCAAGTATAAGAATAAAGCATATAACGGTTGAGCTAAGGGGCGAACGCAGGCTGGCAAGACTTTTGCTACGCAAAAGGCATGACAGACAAGTTCGTCCTATGGAGTGATTAATTATGTGTGTGATTCTCCATTATTTTCTACTGTTTGCTAGAAGTAAAATAAAATACAAAGAAAACAACAATAATGTTATTGACGATGACACAAAGAACTCTTTAGAAACTGTTGATGAAATATGAGATATATTCTCAAGAAGCATCACTGTTTTTTCATCACTTATAGTCGTTATATTATCAACAATATAATTAGCTCCTTGCACAGATATATCGGATGTACTTTGCATAAAATATGAATAGCCAACTTTCCATATCATATGGGAAAGCAACAAAAGCAGAACTATCTTTTCAGCTACTCTTGATTTCAACCAACCAATCATACCTATTTAACCCTCTTTGCTTCATCAAATTGTTATTAGATTTTATATAGTTACAAGCCAAACACACATAACGTTGAAGTTAAGGCGCGAGCTTCTGTGCTGCAAGTCCCGAGAGCGAAGCGAACAGACTCAAACGCCTTGTTATGTGATTTTATTATTTACTGAAAAAGAATATTAATAGCATAATTACAGCGCCAATAGTTACATTAAGAAAATGATTGCTTAAATAATTGTAGTCTTCTGTGTTTCCTTTTTTTGAAAAAAATGATTTATGATTTTTAGTAATTTTTGTGGTGCCTTGACTATTTTGTTTATCTTTATTTAATTGAGCCATGATAAATGCAACAATCATTAGTACTAAAACAGGCACCAAAATATATAATTCAGTATTTGTCATTTTTAATATTTCACATAACGGTTGAGCTGGCGGGCGCGCGTTAGCGCGTCCGAGCCGAGTTTTTTGTTAGGTGTATGTTCTTTTTACCTATTCTTTTAATTCCTTTCCATCGCTAGGATGTTTTTATTGTCAGCCTTTTTCTTAACTTGCTATTTCCCACTTAACATTATGTCTCGGTGCACCCGCTCCGCTGTAACGGTTGAGCTAAGGGGCCGCGTGCTTTTCGCGGTCCCGTTCCTTGAGCGATTTGTTGGGTGGCAATATTAGTTTCACCGAATTAATTCTACATTGCCTTGTTTAAATCAATATCTAGACCAGCTTCTTTCATTTCTTTTGCTAATTTTAGATGCCATCCATCAGTGCTATCTAGTGGCGTATAAACAACCCCTAAATAATCACTTGGTATCTCCACCTCTTCTTTATAAAGAACGCAGACATTATTTCTTCCTAAAGCACCACAAAAATAGCCCAGCTCTAAAATAACATTTTGCCTCGCCCTCGCATTAACATTGCTCGGAGTGTCTTTTGGGACACCAACATCGTCAGGAGTAAGAAGCACTACAGCAAAACCAACATTAGCCGCATTTGACTCAAATTTTTCGATTATTGTTTGGCCTTTATTTGGTTGCTCATGCAAGATAATGGCTTCTAGACCTAACTTCTCTATAAAGCGAGCAACGCTAGTTTTAGCAACTTCATCATGACCATGAACTATAAATACAGAATTACTATTAGTTTTTGATATAGGGGTTGCTACCGATTCTGTAGATATACCCGCTTCAGGGATTAGCTCTAAGCGTTCTAATATTGATTCTAATTCAGTAATTTGATTACCTATTCCATCTTTGAAGCCCTTAATCCTCTGCCCTAGTGTAGGATTCATAAATAGAGCCCCCCAACCAGAAACACTGCCATATTCTTCTGCTATTACTTCCGAATCGAAACATCTTTTAAGGTATTCAATATTGTATGAATCCCATTTGTTTTGTTTGTTGCGAGCTTCATCTAAGTCCACCGCAGAATGAAAGTCGGCTACTTGAATTTCACGACCGATAGATATTCTTTTTTTTAGTTTTTCCTCAACCTCAACCCGTGGCAAAACTAAGCTCGGTTTCCTCGGCGGTGGAGGCGGTGTACTAGATTTTCTTCTTACCACTGATATTCTCCATGTTTAAAATTTTCCCATTTTAATTGCCACCCAACTATAGTTATGTAGCATAATGACTACATAGTACGCCCGATTTGTGGAGGTTTTGAGGTGTGCTGAAAAACAATTCCATTGTTTTCATCTTCTTATCCTTAACACCTCAATAAAAAATGAGGTGAGATATGTAGTAGTTTTGCGCTAAATGAGATATTTGTATTTATTTCATATGCTTATGTTAATAACCATACGCTTTACTGTTACTCAAGGTCAAGTTATCTACTTAGGCTTTTTGCCACTGCTTTAAAAATTTATCGTAATCTTTATGTGTAAGGGGTGTGCTACCTTGTTTTTCACAAATACGCGCGGCAAATTCATTGGCATTTTTTATTATTTGAAATTCACTCCAGCCAAGATGTAAACCAAGTATTACCACCGCGCTAAAAGCGTCACCTGCGCCAACGGTATCGACTACCTTGGATGATGTTGCGGCAAGTTGCTTCATTCCTCTTTCATTAATGAGTGCTGCACCTTGGGCACCGCTGGTTATGTATAAATTGCTTATGTCATATTTTCTTTTTAGTATGATGGCAGCACTTTGTAGTTCCTCGGTAGATTGCACTGTTTTATCAATCAAAGCTGCTAATTCTTCATCATTCACTTTTAACCAACGCGCTGACTCTAAACATAGCTGAATTATTTCAGTCTCATCCCACGGTGGCCGAAGATTAATGTCAATAAAAAGGGGGAGTTTTGTTTCTAATATAATACGCTGTAAGGTTTTACGTGAAATAGAATTTCGTTGCGCCAGGCTACCGGCATAAATAAGTGAACAGGGTAGGTGTTTAAGCCAATCCATTACCGCGGCGCTACTAATAAAATCCCACGCTTGTTCAGGCCGTATTTCAAACTGATTTTCATTGCCTGTTTGGCTTACCAGCACATTTCCCGTTTTATGTTGGGGGTCAATTTGTACTGCACGGGTATCAATTCCCCAGCGGATCATCGCAGTAAGTGCTAACTCGCCTTCGGTGTCTTGGCCTAGGCGGCTAACAAAAATAGGGCGTAGGCCAAAGCCTTGCAAATGCCACGCAACGTTTAAGGCCGCGCCAGCAAGACACTTATTTCCATCAGGGTAGTGATCGTACAGTAGCTCGCCAAAAATAACGGGACGAGCATTCTGTTCAATCGTTTTAAACATTGTGCGTTAAGGCGTTTATTCCACTGTAACGGATTTGGCGAGGTTTCGCGGTTGATCAATATCTGTGCCTTTAATAACAGCCACGTGATAGGCCAGTAATTGTAATGGTACAGAATAGATAATCGGCGAAACTGCCTGTTCGGTAGGTGCTACATGAATAACTTGCAGGTGCTCATCTTCGATAAAGCCAGCATCCACATCTGAAAAAACAAGCAAATGACCGCCACGTGCGCTCACTTCTTCCAAGTTGGCTTTGAGTTTTTCTAATAATTGATCGTTCGGCGCAACTGCAATTACCGGCATTTTTGCATCAACCAAAGCTAATGGCCCATGCTTAAGTTCACCAGCAGGGTAGGCCTCTGCATGAATATAGGAAATCTCCTTTAATTTTAACGCACCTTCTTTCGCTACAGGGTATTGCGGCCCTCGACCTAAAAATAGGGCATGGTGTTTATCGGCAAACTGTTTGGCTAATTCTGCAATCGGTTCATCTAATAATAAAACCTGTTCAATACGTTCTGGCAAACTATCAAGCTGCTCAACGATGGTTTGTTCTGTTGCTGCTGCCAGACCATGACGACGACCAATTGCGATAATCAATAATAACAGGGCGACTAGCTGTGTTGTAAATGCCTTGGTTGAGGCAACACCGATCTCGGGGCCTGCGCGAGTCATTAGTACGAGATCTGATTCACGTACTAAAGAACTTTCAGGTACGTTACAGATTGCAAAGGTATGCTTATAACCCAATTTTTTTGCAATGCGTAAGGCGGCTAAGGTATCAGCGGTTTCACCAGATTGTGATAAAGTAAGGAATAAAGTGTTTTCTGAAACGACATGACGGCGATAACGAAATTCACTTGCCACTTCTACACTACACGGTACATTGGCTAAATCACCAAAGCCATATTTTGCGATTAAGCCAGCATGATAACTCGTACCGCAGGCAACGATTTTAATAGAATCGATCCCATCAAGAATTTCTTTTGCGTTAGCGCCAAAACATTCTTCTAGTAAACGACCATTACTTATACGACCTTCAAGCGTTGCTTGGATCGCTTCAGGCTGTTCATAGATTTCTTTTTGCATGTAGTGACGGTATTCACCACGTTCAGCCATATCAGAAGTTTGTTCGCTTTTATATGCAGCACGCTCAACTTCTTCACCACTTTCATCAAATACTTTTACACCTTCACGTGTAATTTCTGCAATATCGCCTTCTTCAAGAAAAATAAAATTTTGTGTTACTGGCAATAGGGCAGCGACATCGGATGCAATAAAGTTTTCTCCTAGGCCTACGCCTATAACTAATGGGCTGCCACGACGCGCAACAATAAGCCGATTTTTATCAGAGTTACTGATCACACCAAGTGCAAAAGCACCTTCTAATTGCTTAGTTGTATCACGTACGGCATTTAATAGGTCTTTACCTTGTTCCATTTGATCATGCACTGCATGCACAATCACTTCCGTATCAGTCTGGGAAGTAAAATGATGACCTTGTTCTATTTGTTGCGCACGGATTGTTTGGTGGTTTTCGATAATCCCGTTATGTACTACTGCAACACTTTTTCGACATACATGCGGATGTGCATTTTTATCACTCGGCACACCATGTGTTGCCCAACGGGTATGCGCAATACCGAGTCGACCATTAACAGTATGTTCATCTAAACGCTGTTGAAGGTTTTTTACTTTACCTTGGCTACGCACGCGTGCAATACAATCACCGCCATCAACCAATGCAACCCCGGCTGAATCATAACCCCTATATTCAAGCCGACGTAAACCTTCCAATAAAATCGGAAGTACATCTCGTTCTGCTATGGCTCCAACAATACCGCACATAATTATTTCTTCCCGTTAGTAAAACTAACGTCTCACTTGTTTTTCTTAGTCGGCCTTTTCCAGCCCGCTAATGTTTTTTGTTTAGCTCTTGTTAACGTCAATGCTTCAGCATCTGCATCATTGGTTAATGTGCTGCCCGCACCAATGGTTGCGCCTTCACCTAGCTCAATCGGTGCGACCATGGCTGTATTCGAACCAACAAAGACATTGTCACCAATAATTGTGCGATGTTTATTCGCACCATCATAATTACATGTAATCGTACCAGCACCGACATTCACATTATCGCCCATCGTCGTATCACCGATGTAGCTTAAATGATTAACCTTACTTCCTTGCCCAATATCAGAATTTTTAATTTCAACAAAATTGCCTACTTTGGCTTTGTTCGCTAATTTCGCACCGGGTCGTAATCGCGCAAAAGGCCCAACACTGCATTCCTCTCCTACAACCGCTTGCTCAATAACGCAGTTGGCTTCTATGATACTGCTTGCACCGATACTGCAATCTTTAAGAATCACATTTGCACCAATTTGTGCACCCGCACCAATCTCAACTTTGCCTTCAATAATCACGTTAATATCAATCGTGACATCTTGCCCGCAAGTCACCTCACCACGCACGTCTATCCGTGCTGGATCGCGTAGGGTAACACCTTGCTTCATAAGTTCTTCTGCTTGCATAGATTGATAATACCTTTCAAGTCGTGCTAATTGTAGCCTGTCATTCACGCCTTCAACTTCTTGTGAATTAGTCGCTGTAACCGTGTTAATTGCTATCTTATCACTGACTGCCATAGCGATTATATCGGTAAGATAATATTCACCTTGCGCATTATTATTGCTTAGCTTTGCCAGCCATTGGCTTAATTGCGTTGCTGGCACGCACATAATGCCGGTATTGATCTCGCTGATCGCCAATTGCGCTTTATTTGCGTCTTTATGTTCGACAATGCTGGTGACCTGTCCATTTTCACGAACAATCCGTCCATAGCCTTGGGGATTATCTAGCTCAATAGTCAGTAAGCTCATGGCGGTTTCTGAGCAATTTTCTAGCATAAGTTTGAGCGTGCTGGATTTTATTAGTGGTACATCTCCATAAAGAATCAACACCTTACCGGTATCGATTATCTTAGGCATTGCTTGGGTAACGGCATGCCCTGTGCCTAATTGTTCTGTTTGCTCTGCCCATTCAATAGTTTGATCTTGTAAATGATCACGTACTTGCTCACCGCCATGGCCATAAACAACACAGATTTTGGATGCATTAAGCTGCTTAGCTGCCGCACAGACATGCTCAAGTAAGGTTCGGTCGGCTAATGTGTGTAACACCTTTGGTAACTTCGATCGCATTCGCGATCCCTGACCTGCAGCAAGAATAATAACGGAACAATTCATAAGGCTATTGTTGCGGAAAAAGCCGCTTGGTACAACGTGAAAGGGAACAACTAGTGTGGTGCACCCGATGTTGGATCCATCACATCAACATCATAAGGTTGGTTTGGTGCTTTGTTGGCTATTTCTTCTTCACTGGCATCACGAATATCGTGAATAGTGACTTCGAATTGAATTGTTTTGCCTGCAAAGGGATGATTGCCATCCAGCGTTAAAGTATCGTCTTCAATTTTACTGACAATAAAGGTCTTTGACTCACCATTTTCATTCTGAAATTCAGCCTGCGCACCAACATAGCGAAATTCTTCTGGCACATTTTCAAGACTATCAGAAAAGCTAAGTTCTGGATCGTGTTCGCCAAAGGCGTCTTCGGGGGGAATGGTGACTTTAACAATGTCATCGACATGATGACCATCAAGTGCGGCTTCTAGAGCAAACAAAAAATCACTGCCAACACCGTGGACATAACCAACGGGCACATCATTTTGCTCAATGGTTACGCCGTCTTCGCCTCTAACCAAGTAAGTAATGGTAACAAGCTTATTCTTGGTAACCGATGTACCCATTGTTACATCAATAAAACTTAACGTTTCGTTTTACGTAAATGCTCAATCGTACGCAATTGCGCAACAGCCTCAGCCAATTCATTTTGTGCCTTGGCGTAATCCATTTTGCCAGCACTGTCTTTCAATGCGGCTTCTGCTCTTTTTTGCGCTTCAATGGCAGCGGCTTCATCAAGATCATGTGCACGCGTCGCTGTATCTGCAAGTACAGTTACAACATGTGGTTGTACTTCAAGCATGCCGCCTGAAACATAGAAGAACTGTTCTTCTTTGCCACCGGTTTGTAAACGCACTTCACCTGCTTTAAGCGGTGTCAGCATTGGAGTATGACGTGGTGCAATACCCACTTCACCCATTGCAGCAGGGGCAAATACCATTTCAGCAGTACCTGAGAAAATTTCTTCCTCTGCACTAACGATATTAACGTGTGTTGTCATAGCCATTTACAAATGCCTCAAAAAATTATGTCCGATGCCGCGTTAAAGCGTTTTCGCTTTTTCAACAACTTCTTCAATACCACCAACCATGTAGAAGGCTTGTTCTGGTAGTGAATCGTAGTCACCAGCCAAAATGCCCTTAAACGCAGCAAGAGTATCTTTCAACGAAACATACTTACCTTGTGCGCCAGTGAATACTTCAGCAACAAAGAAAGGCTGTGATAAATAACGTTGAATCTTACGAGCACGTGATACAGCTTGTTTATCTTCTTCAGATAATTCGTCCATACCCAGAATCGCGATGATATCTTTTAATTCTTTATAACGTTGTAGCAAACCTTGAACACCGCGAGCAACATCATAGTGCTCTTGACCAACAACCAATGGATCTAATTGACGCGATGTTGAGTCAAGTGGATCAACCGCAGGGTAGATACCTAATTCAGCAACTTGACGAGACAGTACCAGTGTCGCATCCAAGTGAGCGAAGGTTGTAGCAGGAGATGGATCAGTTAAATCATCCGCAGGTACGTATACAGCTTGGAATGATGTAATCGAACCAGTCTTTGTTGATGTAATACGTTCTTGAAGTACACCCATTTCTTCAGCAAGTGTCGGCTGGTAACCAACCGCTGATGGCATACGACCAAGTAGTGCAGATACTTCAGTACCGGCCAATGTGTAACGGTAAATGTTATCAACGAACATTAATACGTCACGACCCTCGTCACGGAAGTATTCCGCCATTGTTAAACCTGTTAACGCAACACGAAGACGGTTACCTGGAGGCTCATTCATCTGACCGTAAACCAAGGCTACTTTATCAAGTACGCCACCTTCTTCCATTTCGTAGTAGAAATCGTTACCTTCACGAGTACGTTCACCAACACCGGCGAATACCGAGAAGCCACTGTGTTCTACCGCGATGTTACGAATCAATTCCATCAGCGTTACGGTTTTACCAACACCCGCACCACCGAATAAACCAATTTTACCACCCTTGGCGATAGGCATGATTAAGTCGATAACCTTAACACCGGTTTCGAGAATTTCGACTGTGCTCGCCTGCTCATCAAATGCAGGTGGTTCACGGTGAATTGGCATGGTTGATTCAGCACCAATATCACCCGCGTTATCTACTGGGTTACCCAGTACGTCCATAATACGACCCAGTGTCTTTTGACCAACTGGTACGCGAATCGCTTCGCCCGTATTTGTAACGCTTTCGCCACGACGTAAGCCATCGGTAG